>Ga0078894_10000001_pt1 | contig 258651 bp, 306 predicted proteins | sample LauGreSu1BDMLBSD_2_FD_67506 | JGI IMG/M metagenome (GOLD analysis project Ga0078894, IMG submission 67506) | Freshwater lake microbial communities from Lake Michigan, USA - Su13.BD.MLB.SD (version 4) (version 4) | ecosystem: Environmental > Aquatic > Freshwater > Lake | place: Lake Michigan...
TAGGTGGGTGAATAATCATTACAATAATATAACGATTCACCACACCATTTAGTTCCCCAATGGTATTATTTGTAAGTAAACTTATTCAACTTAATATTAACATTATCACATAACCTAGTACTAACATCTCTATAAAAGTAAGTGGAGAAGATACAACCAAACCATCTATTCAAATCTTCCCTAACTACCATCCTTACATCATTATACATCCAATTACTCCTTCTATATGTATGAAAGATATTACCCATACTATTGGGGTTGTATGCGTTACTACAATTAATAATCTTTATATTCAAGTCAATACACTTGAATGAATGTCCAGCAACTGTCTTAACCTCTCTAGTATTAACATTAACCTTATAGGTAATGGTGAACCCACAACCAATCGCATCATATGTCTTACCCTTGAAGTATTTCTTAACAACGTTCTCAATCATATAAGGAATTATTTTGTTACACAAAGATAATCATTCCCCATCACACCACCAAACATTTATTAATCTTTTTATTCTGTCATAATGTCAGTTGGGGATGTATACAATCCATAACATATACGAAGGTGTTCCCCATGTCATATTGTCAGTCCCCCATATACGTAATACATCTAATCCCTCCTTTGTCATTCTGTCAGTCCCCCATATATACAATCCATAACATATACGAAGGAGGGAGGACTATGTCAAAATGTCATAGGGTTTAATTTGACACAGGGAGGGAGCTATTACTTTTTTGACTTTGAACCTTGAAAATAGGGGGATGCTCCCCCCTGTAGTCCCATATTACCTTATAGACCCCTCCCCTCCTACGTATCCCCCCTTGCTCCCTCCCCTGTTTTCTTCGTATATAGGGGGGACAATCCCCTAAATAAAGTATATGGGGTAAAAAAAATTTATGGTAAAAATTTTGGAAAATTGGGAAATACCCATATATGAAAAAAAATTTTGGGTAAAAAGTAAGTCACCCCTTATATAAGTGAAAATGTAAAAAAAAATTTCTGGAGAAAAATTACAAATTTTAGAAAAAAAACAATAAAATGTTTTTTGTGATATTTATATATATGGGAAGAAATATAAATGAACATTGTTGTATAATATGTGGGGAAAAAACTCCATCATTATTTTATTCAAGCAGAAAAAACAAGTGTAAAACTTGTTTGTCGTTAAATTACAAAAATAATATAGATAAAGAGGAATATATTGAAAAACAGAAAAAGTGGAGAGGAAATAATTTGATACATTATAGGGTTGAGAGTGCAAAACATAGAGCTAAAAGAAATAACTTGGATTTTCAACTGACAGATAAGATTATTGAGGACAAACTCAAGGAACAAAATAATTTATGTTATATATCAAAACAACCATTATCATACAAAGAGAATGATTGGAATTCAATTTCATTAGATAGGTTGGATAGTGAGTTGGGATATACAATTGAGAATACTATTATTGTAACTAAATTTGTTAATAATTCCAAAAATAATTTATCATTGGATGAGTATATTAAATTAATTAAATTGGTTTGTGATAATTTGTAAAAACATTTTCTCGTTATACTCGATATCAAACCCCAACCCCTTTTTAAATTGATATATTTATATTAAAAATTAGATAATGAAAAGAATTATAAGATTAACTGAGGGTGAATTGGTTAAATTGGTTGATAAGTTAATATATGAGATTAAGGAAGATGGGGTTAGGGAGCGATTGAAATATCTATTGAATGAGTTAAAGGGGTATGGTTTAGAGGATGGGGATTATGCCATATTTGGTTCTGCACCATTAGTTGTTAAGGGGTTGTTGGATGATGTGAATGATTTGGATGTGATAATAAAACCATCAAAATGGATATTTGGGGATAATGATGAATATAGGACTGAAGATATTGAATTTTTTAATAATTGGGCAGGATTTGACATTGATGATTTGATTGATAATAAATCATTTGAATACAATGGGTTTAGATTTGTAAATGTTGATGAGGTTATAAGGTATAAAAAAATGCTTAAAAGAAATAAAGATAAAAAATTTTGGGATAAATAAATTCTCCCTTCGGTCGTAATCAATCCCCAACCCCTTTTTAAATTGATATATTTATATTAAAATTAATTTATGAAAATTATTATTAGTGAACAACAACTTCAGAGAATTATTAAGGAGTTTTATAAGAAAAAACCAAAAGTTAGAAGTATTGGTAAAGGATTATGGGATTATGGTAAAACAGTAAAAGAGTTAATTATTCAAGAATTACAAGTATTTCTTTCAAAAAAACGAACAAGTAATTATTCAATGAATAGTGAAATGTTTCTCCAGGATTATGTTGAATATATAAATGAAACAATAATTAGACTTTTTAATGAAGCTTATATAGAATTTGACGATGAAAATATTGAAAATATTATAAAAGAAAATTTGGCTAGTATTGAGGGTAAAAAAATAATTATGAAATACCCCAAAAAATTGGTTATATTCAGATATGATGAAAAAAGGACATATTCTAATTTTGAGCAATTAAAGGAAGCCATAGATTTCACGTCTAAAAAATTGGATACATACATTAATGAAAATTTTCCTAATGATTTATATAATATGGCACCGACATATAGTGGTCAAGAAATAGAGGATGAATTGACACAAAAAATTTATGATTGGGAGCATACAAAAACTATACTTGAGAGATTATATAATGACTATATTGTTAGTGATTTGGTTGATGAACAATTATTTGAAAAATTAAAGGGTAAAAACTATATTGATGAGATATTCAAAATTATGGATAAAGAGATGGAAAAAAATAATTATCAAATATTCCATAAAATAAAAGAAACTGACCTTAAATATTATTTTAATATGTTCTTGGAGAGTTACATTAAATATTATTCTAAACGTTTCAATAAAGAAGAACTAAGGTCGGACACAATAAATTTAAAGATAAATTTACCCCTTGAAATTTTAATGAGTAAAATATTTAATATGATTTATAAAAATTTATAACTAAGATATTATTCCCCATTTCTTATATTAGGATTGGGGATATTTTTTTTCTCTCCCTTCGGTCGTAATAAATCCCCAACCCCTTTTTTGAAAAAAAATTTGAGAATTTGAAAATAATGTATTAATTTTACGGAATTAATTAATCAAATACATTTATGGGTAAGTCAAAAAAAGAGAAGGTATTAACGGATATTCAATTTACCAAAATTGATATGGTATTAAAGATGTTTAAATGTCTTTTGCCATTGTATATTGAGTGTAAGGATGATGAACCACGATGTGTAACATTTTGTGGATTGAATAGGAGTGTGATATATGATATTACAAGTTGTAGTTTTTTTAAGGTTGGTTTAATATCTGATGGGGCATTAAAGAAACTTGAGAGGAATGTTGAGGAACATCTATATAATAGGACACTTTCGAGTAGGGTTATATTTTCTATATTGGAAAAGAATCCTGATATGACTGTTGAGGATTTTATAAAAATATTGAAGAAGTATGGTACGACAATAACATTAACTGAGAGTGAACATAATCGTTTACCAAAGGACACAAAAGGGTTTTACGAAAAGACATATGAAGACTATGAGAAGATTGGGGTGAATGTACTAGGTTTGAGGGATTATATGGAATATTTGAATTCGATTAAATTATAGTTTTATACTGGTATATTTATATTAAAATTAATTTATGAGAAGAAAGATTAATGAGGCATTGGGAGTACCTGTTAATATAATACCCAGTGCGATTAAGTTATATGATGAGATATATAGATTTTTATCTAGTTTAAAGGACATTCAATCTGATAATAGTTATAAGACCATATTAACTGGTGATTATACAATTTCGGATATGAAATTGAGAACAATTAATTTGGAGGTTGAGTTACATAAGGTTCAAGGTGGGAGTTTTTCATTTTTAAGTTTTGGTCAAGGTGTACATATTTCGGTTAATGACCAATTCCAAATGGAAGTATTTGTGGAAGAGGATGAGACAATTATTAATATTGAGTTTATTGTTCCTGAAAAATTCGAGGATAAGGAATTCTTGGAATATTATCAACAGAATAAAAATCGTTTCATATCAATTATTGCCCATGAGTTGAAACATGCGTATGATTCTTTCAAGAAGAATAAGACAAATTTACCTAAGAGGGTTGATTATCAAATTAGTGCTAATAGGGGATTTGGTGGGGTAAGACCATTGAATAGATTTTTATTTCTTTCATATTATACTCACCATATTGAGAATTTGGTTAGACCAACACAATTGGCGGCAGAGATTCATCTTGGAAAGATTACAGCAAAAGAATTTTATAATTTTTTTGTTGATAATGAGATTTTTAAAATATTAAAAGAGGCAAAAGAATTTTCATTGGAAAATTTAAAGACATCATTAAAGAACTATATGCCTCAAGTTTATGAGATTTTGAATATGGTTGGTATGGATGTTGATACTGAAGATGATGCTATTGATAGTATCCTTGAATTATTTTATATTAACCTTGTGAATTGGAAACAAGAACAAATGATTAATTTCATTTATCCAAGAGGGAGGAACAATCCTTTCTTTCAACATATGGTAAATGACGATAAAGATAATTATATTAACACTTATTCACATAAGATTGGAAAATATAAAGATGATTATGAAAGATTTTATATTGATGAGGCGAGATTTATGAAACATACCGCAACAAAGATGATTAAGAAATTGGGTCGATTATATGAATTAACAAATCAAAAAACTATGAAAGAGAACAAATCAATTTGGGATTGGGAGATGTATCAAAAAATACATGGTAAGAACTCACCAATTGTTACCAAGATAAAGACCAAGGATGAATTAATTTCGGAATTGTCAAAACGTATTAAGAAAAAACTATAATTTAATATCCCCATACTTTAATTAGTGTGGGGATATTTTTTTTGGTATATTTATAAAATAAAAAATATATGAAAAAAATTATAAGATTGACCGAGGATGATTTGATTAGAATTGTGGAAAAAGTTATGATGGAAGAAGGTATAACAAATACTTGGGATAAGGTTATGGATTATGTATATGGTCAGCCAAAAAAGAAGAATGTAAAATCTGGTCAAAGTACATCAGGTGATTCATATAATAAAATGATGAATTTTGTTACTGACCCATTTAATTTAAAAAAGGATATTGATTTCACAAAAAAAATAAGTCAACCATCATCAACAGGTAAACAAAAGTTAGATGGGTCAACATTGAGTGTTAGTGGAAAAATATGGCCATTTTTAAGAGAATGGGAGGGTGACCCAAAGAATAGGGTAGGTGGGGTTAAAGAACCGAAGTATAAGGCATATAAGGATAGTGTGGGTGTTGTTACGATAGGGTATGGTCACACACAGAATGTTAAACCGACTGATGTATTAAAGAGTAAAAAAGAAGCGGATGATTTATTGGTTTTAGATGTTAGAGAGAACGCAAATTATATTCGAAAGATATTGAAGGGTTGGAAGGATAAAAAAATTCCTGGGTATATGGTGACACAAGGGCAATTTGATGCTTTGGTATCATTATCATTTAATTCTGGGATTGGTAATGTTAGGAAGTCCGCATTTCTTCAAGAATTAAAAAAGGGAAATGATAAGAAGGCGGCTGAATTAATTAAAACATATAATACAATTGGAACTCAAGGCGTATCAAATCGAAGACAAGCTGAAATTGATTTATTTAATTCTTGATATATTTATTATTATTAATAAATTAATAAAAAAAACAATGAAAAGAATAGTAAAATTAACTGAATCTGACTTAAGTAAATTGGTTAAAAGAATAATTAAAGAATCCTATGATATTGATGAAGTGATAACTGAGTTGGATGATTGGATTGAAGGTAATGTTGACCATATCAGTCGATATTCATTAGAAGACAAAGTAAAAGAATTATTAAATATGGATGAAGAAATAACTTCAGAAGTAGAAGAATTGGAAAGTGATGAGGGTGATGAATATGGTGAAAATTGGGGAACAAAAATAATTGTAATAAAATACAATGATGAAGATTTGATGAAGGTGTGTGTGACTTCTGAAGGTGGATATCATTTTGGTAAAAATAATATTGTTTTTGAAGGTGAACCAAGAGATAAATTGGTGCGTGCTGGCTTTGGTATTCGTTTTTATTTCGATAAAAGTTTGTTATAAAAAAATCCCCATTCTTTAATTAGAGTGGGGATTTTTTATTTGTATTAATATATTTATAAATAAAAAAATGGCAAAAAATATAAGAAAATCTAGAGTTTACATTAAGAGTAAAAAATCCTCCAAGAAAACATTCAAAAGGATTAAAAATAATATGGAGGTAATAAAAGAATTAACAATTAAAAAATAAAAACTATGAAACATTTATTAAACGAACTATCAGATTCTGAAAAACAAAGAATATTAGGACAATATAATGATTCCTTAATTATTGAAACAAAAAAATTTAACAAGTTTATAAATTCAAAACTTGGAAATGTAAAACCTCTACTTGAACAAGATGAAGAAGAAGAGGATGAAATGGAAGATGAAGAAGAATATTACTTAGATATGGATTCAGATGAAGAAGAAGAGGATGAAATGGAAGATGAAGATTATTAATTTAAAATCATAATTATATCCCCATCATATAATATTATGGTGGGGATTTTTATTTATAAGAATATTGTGTTATATTTATAGTAAAATTAGATACAATGAGAAAAGAAGGATATAGAATTGGAGAATTTGGTGAGATGGAGATGAAGGGAATTAATTTGGTTGTTAAAGCATTGGCCAAAAAATTTCCATTTGTAACAGGTTGGGAATTAAGTCAAATTTGGGATGAGTATTACAATGTTATTTTTATTAACTTGATAGTTGACCTTGAAAAGGCTGGAGAATATTATAATGTTGAGTTTTCGGATTATTGGATTGATTTATGGAAATCAGATAAAATAGTTGACTCATCATATATTTTGTCAATGGCATATAATAATAACTTGAATAATTTAGTTGAGACAAATAAAATCAAAGAAAAATTGGAAGAATTATATTCAAATTTACCTGATGATTTTTGTTTGTTTTATAGATTTGAAGATACTGATTTAAATAAATTCAAAAATAAATGTTATATTAACATACATTATTTTGTTAATAAACCATCTCAAAATATATACTATTCAATATAAAGAATTATGAAAATTATAATAACTGAGTCACAATTAAAAAAACTAACTGAAGATAAAGTTGAGAGGACTAAAAATTTGATAAGACAGAAAGCTAACGAGGATGGTATTATGGATACGTCAAGAATGTTAGGTATGGATTATAAGGATTTTATTAATAAATTTGAAATTCCATTTGATGATGATAAGGCAAAAAAACTTATCGAAGATTATATGGATGATAAACTTGATAGAATCTATGATTTTGAGAAAAATAAGGATTTGTATTGTGAACGATATGAAACACCTGACAAATTTCTCAATGTAGTTGAAGAAGCAATTCTTGACTTCTTATATTACAACCATTTTCAGGATATATTAGATGACGATAGTGTTGAATTTGAGAATGTTGTTTTTTTGGTGTCAAATTATTTAATTGAAAATTATGGTGATATTATCAAAAATAAATTTATTGAAAATTGTAAGAAATGAAAATATTAATTAATGAATCTCAACTTGAGGGAGCAATAAAAAAGTATTTAGAAAGATTCTATTCCGATAAAATTATGGACATTGAAATAGAAGGGTCTAAAATTACTATAACCTTAGAAGGTGAACCAAATTGGTCTAATATGGCTGAATTGGAATCCGATATTAAAAATGATTTGAAAAGTGTATTTTCAGGTAAAAATCTTCAATTGGAAATAAAATTTGAAAAAGAATTTGAGGCGACAATTGAATTTGATGGCAATGATGTTAGATTAGAAAAAACAATGGATAATGGTGAAATATTTGAATTGGAGGGAGAATTGATTCAATATAGTTCTGGTAGAGCTGATGAATGGGAATTCGAACCAACTTATATTTCTGATGATGATTATTATCGTGAAAATTGGGAGATGTTGGATGAATATATTTTGGATAGATTTGCTAACAAGTAGGTATAATCAAAAAAAGACTAAGTAAAACCAAAAATTATATCAATCAAGTCTTTAACTATTCTTCTGATATATTTATTATGTAATGGGGTAAAACTAAATGTGGTTTTACAAAACAAAAAACAAAATGAAAAAAGTAATTGTAATCATTTTGTGGTTTATATTAGTATTTACAAATTTAAATAAATCACAAAACATTTCAGTTTCTTCGGAAGATGAAAATTTAGTTCACAGAGATGTTACAGCAATTAGTTTCTCGGTAAATGCGAACATCAAAAACAACCACCCTTTCACCAATTTTTGTAAGGAGTATCTAAAAGTTGCGATATTATACCATATTGAGTGTGGTATCCCTGCAAGTATTCAATTGGCACAAGCAATAGCTGAAAGTGGTGGTGGTAAATCAGAACTTGCTTTGAAAGCAAATAATCTTTTTGGTATGAAGTATTATGAAACTTTATATAATGGAGATTATTGGGAATCACCAGGTGGTATTAAATGGAGAAAATACGATAATTTCGAACATTCATTTTCTGACCATGCTGATTTTTTACACAAATTTTATCCTAATTTTATTGGTAAAGATTGGAAATTTTGGGTAAAAAATTGTAAAGGTTACGGAGGTGTGGGGTATTGGGCTCACATTGGTTCTGTAATCGAATATTATGAGTTATGGAGATATGATGAATATGTTGATAATTACAAGTTGAGAATGGAGGAAAAAACCTATAATTTGTGATGATTATATTCTCTTAATTTATCCAAGTAATGTTTATATAATAAGATTGTCAGATGGTATGACCCCAGTATTAAAACACAATAAATTTCAAACCACAACATACCTGATGATAATAAAATAAGGATAGACATTAGATAAAAAACCGTAAATAATCGGAATCGTTTAAGTGTTAATAAGGGATAAGAACATGAGAGAAAAAAAAGTCCCGCGAAAATGTTATGAGTAATGGGATAAAGTTCTATTGAAAACGCAGTCAGGAGTAATAAAAAAAATGAAGGTATTTGCCATTTGTCAGTACTAAAAAAGAAATAACTTGTGGCTGCGTTTACTAAAATAAAAAGGGGTTGTAAAGGTGTTTTCCAATAACTTGATATTGACCATAATTCACCACATATTGACAAAAGAATAAAAGGTTGTATAATTGATAATATAATCACAAAGAATTTGATATAAAATTCATATTTCTTGATAAATTGCATAAAAAAATAAAATTATGAATGACGAACAAAAAGCTCAAGTTTATGGTTCACTATTAAATGAACATACTAAATATTTCAACGAAATAAATAGAATAAAGGGAGATAGTTTAGACTTGAATCGAGAGCAAAGGTTAAAAATCCAAGAATTGGAGAATAAACAAAGAGAAGTGATGGAAAAGGTTAAAAAGTTATTTAGTTAATAACACAAAAACACATCTTTTTAGATGTGTTTTGTTTTTATAAAATATTTATTATAAAAAAGTATTATGTCTTATAGAAAAACTAAATTAATTCAAGAAAGAAATATATTATTAGAGAAAAAATACATATTGGAACAAGGTCCTGTACCACCTCCAGCACCACCTCCTGCACCTGTTCCTATACCACCATCTACAGGAACACCACCTCCATCAAGTGGGGAAACAAAACCTTTTGAAATTAAATCTGTGGAGGATTTTAAAACCCCTGAAAACAAAAATAAATTATGTAGTAAGATGAAAATACCTACAGAAATAATATCCCAAAAAAAAGAAATTGAGGGGTATCAATATTATTTAACTAAAGATAATAGTCAATTATTTTGTTATGATGAAATTGAGGATAAAAAATAATATCTAAGCACTATATCCTGCTTCATCATCAATTGCTGCATTTACTTTTTCTGTTCCTTTAGCCCAAAAAGTACCAGCAAATTTATTTGTACGGTCTTCTTTGGCTATTTTAACAAGTTCACGAATAGATAATCCATCTTTTACACCTTGATTAATTCTTTTAGCGAAACCCTGAAAGAAACCAGGACCATTCCAAGTTGCGTATGAAAAATGTAACATTAATGGTCTACTACTTTCAACAACTTTTTGAGTATCACCTTTAAAGAAACTCTTGGCATTAGAATCGTATAATTTTTTCATCAATTTTGCTCCTAGTTCAAGGAGTTGAGGTCTTAATTCACCACCATCATAATTCCATTTCCATTTATTACAAAAACTTTCCATACCCATTTTTTCTTTTTCCTTATCAATAAGTCCAAAAAATTCTTTACCTTCTTGTGCTGTAACACTATTTCCTTCAATATTTCCCGCCACTCTATCAATACCAAACATAGTTTCACCTGACCTACTATAAGCACCTTCTTTTCTTGGATGTTTAGTACCTGGATATTTGGCACATTCAGGATTCCAATAACCACCTTCAAATTTTTGTATAACTTTTTTAGTTATTTCAATAAAATCAGAAGAAGTACCACTTCCACCACCACTATCTGTAGAGGATGAATAATCTGTCGTACTATTGTTACTACCATCAGAACTTGATTCAGATTTTTTAGCTAAATCCATTGCATAATCTAAAAAGTCCTTAGCAAATTGTTTTGAATCTAATTCGGTTAAATTATATAGTTTTTTTATTTGAATTTTTTCTTGTTCACTAATTATTAGTCTCATTTTATTTCTTTTATTTATAAATATTTGATGATAATTAAAATAACTTATATTTATTTAATATGCAAGTTAAAGTAGAATATAAAGATTCGTGTGTTGATAAAACTAAACACAAATACATTCATGAATTTATAAAGTTCTTGAATAAGAATTACCCAATACAACAAGACATTAAAATCATATTTTTATCTAAGAGATTAGGGAATATGACTACAGGTTCTAGAAATAATAAAGGAGAAATTAAAGTATTAGGTAAAAAAAGAATGGTTAGAGACATTTTAAGAACTCTAGCTCACGAATGGATACACGAATACCAATTGGGAGTTTTAGGTAGAAGTAATGGTCCCGATATTGGGGGAATAAATGAAGATGAAGCTAATTCAATTGCAGCTAAGTTACTTAAAATATTTGAAAAATTACATCCTGAAAAGGAATATATGATGTATGAGTAATTAAACAAATGATGCAAATTCTGAAAAGAATTGTGCTGGCATTTGTGAGTGACTAACATTTCTTCTTATATCTGGTTGAGTTTTTTCAATTTTACTTAAACTATCACCATGTTTTCTGTATTGACCACCCCAATTCTCTTGTCTTGATACCATTTTAACATTCTGTGGTAAAGTTCCAGTTAAATCGTTTCCTAATAAAGACATAGTATCAGAAGTAACTATAGGGTCTATAAGTCCTGCTTTATATCCTTGTTTAGCTGCAGCCCAAGCATTTTTACCACCAGCAGAAAAACCACTCACAGAACTAATTTTAGCATTAGGGTCAGTTGATTTGATATAGTTTATAACACTATCCAATGAATTCTCAAAATTACTATACGCAACGTTTTTATTTTTCAAGTAATTACTACCTTGTTGTTGCATAAATTGAGCACCAAATTGGGTGCTAGGGTAACCACCAAAAACAATAGCATAATCAGAAGAATCAACATTCTTATCAATAATAATTCCTTGTTTAGAAATTGCTTTATCAGATTTTTTTTCACCTTGTTTTGAACTGCTACCTGGTGATGAAATACCACCTTTATCAGTTACATTAAAATTAAATTCAATGTGTACAGCATTATTTCCTTTTTCTCTTAGAACTTTTCTAATCCCTGAGTTACCTTGGTTCATTAATTTTTCAGCTGTAGATGCAAATTTTTCACTATATGGTGTAATATCAATTGCAAAACCAGATAAGTGGTTACTCATAAGTTTTCCAGTACGTTTGTCTCTCTCTCTTAAAAAATCAGCAAATTGTTGCTGTGTCATTTGATTTGCTTTTAGCTTGTCCCAAGCTTGGACAACCTCATTACCGTACCAATTTAATATATCAACCCTTCTGTTTTGTGAATTTGCTCTTGCTTGGTCTTCATAAGTTCTAAGTGTACTTGTATATGTTAAATCAGGTGTACCAGCTTCAGCAAATATACTTTTTAAAAGTTTTTCTGCATCGGCATTAAGTGGTATAGCTGATGGATATGACTTTAAAGTTATACTATCGGCATTAGGATGTTTAAAATATTCACCAGCGGCAACACTACCACTTTGACCTAAAGATTCACTTGAAGAACTTGAAGAACTTGAAGAACTTGTTGATGATAATCCTCCACTTTCACTTGATTGATTTTGTTGATTGGCTAATGACTTAGCATAATTCAAAAAATCACTTGCGAATTTTTTTGAATCCACCTCATCTAATTTATAAAGTTTTCTTATATTTTTTCGTTCTGATTCTGATATAATTAATCGTTTCATTAAAATAATTTCTTTATAAATATCAGAAAAATTAATTGGTATCTTAAGAGATACCAATTAATTCCAAATCAAATATTAGTTTTTGACCAGCTAATGGATGATTAGCATCTATAACAACACTTGATTCATTTATATCCAAAATTTTCACGATTATAGGACCTTGTGAACTCATCCCTTGTAAAGTTTCACCAACTTTAACATCTTGAGGGACTTGAGATTTACTGATTGTAGTAATTCTTTCAGGGTCATAGTCACCATAAGCATCATTTGGTTCAATTTCGATTGTTTTTTTATCACCAACACTCATCTCCATTAATCCTTGTTCAAATCCTTTGATTAATTGATTTTGACCTAAAGTTGAAACCAAAGGTTCACGACCTTCATTTAATGAAGAATCAAAAATTGTTCCATCAGATAATCTACCTGTATAATTGACTGTAATGGTGTCACCATTTTGTACTTTTTTCATTTTATTAATATTTTAATGAAACAATAATAATATAAATTCGTTAAGTCAATTCGAATGATATTTGTAACATAAATTTTTTATTATAAAATCCCATAAACTCCCAAGCTTCCTCAACAATAAAATTTAAACCATCTTGACCAATTTCTTCATATAATTTTGAATCCCCAATAAATAATTTACACCGAATAATATATATTTTTTTATTTGTGCTAAAGAATAAGTCTTGTATTTCTACATTACTACCCACCCCATATAGAAGTTCTAGTTCAGAATTAAAAATTCTATTAATTAAAAAGTGAATTGTTTTGTGCATTAAAAAAAAATGATTTAATTTGTATTAAAATACTATATTTATATAAATATGAAAAGACTAATTATAACTGAAGAAGAAAAAGATGATATACTGAGTAAGTATTCAGAAGCTGACGATAGGATTTTACGTTATATAAGACGTAATTATAGAGTTATTGAAGTACCTGAAGATTTTATATCTTTTCTTGGAAAATATAAGATTATGGTTGACGATAAAGGTATTCCTGTCAAAAATAATGTTAAAAGATTAGTTGATTTAATTGATTTGGAAATTATAGACAATTTTCCTGATGTTTCTGATAAAGTTAGAAGACAAACAATAAAAAAATACATTAAAAATTTTGAAGAGTAATTCTAATTTCATATCTTAGATTAAAATTAGAATTATGTCTGAAATTATTTGGTCTTTGGTTGGTGTTGTTTGGCTAACCATTTCAATCTATATTGCTTATTTGGTCTTTAAATTTGGTAAACCTTTATTTCAAAAATTATTGAAATCAAATGGTGTTACTGATTTATATAATGTTAATAATATTTTAAACAAATTTAATAACCCCAATAATAAAAAATAAAATGTTGAGTAACGAATCATTAAAAGAATTTACTTGGATAATGAAAGTATTGGATTCTTGTGAAAATAATTCACAAATTGAAACTACTATTAAGTTATTTGAGTTATATTTGAAGAAATGGAAAATGAATATGAATTCAAAACACATCTCAACTTTCAATTCTAACTTTGAAAAGGAAAAGAAATCAAAAATGATTTCATTTAAGAGAAAAGGGAAATCAACTCTTTTCGGTTCGTCACAATTTTTCTTATTTTAATAAAATTAAATCATATGGGATATAGTTATACTTGGTTTGGAAGAGCCAAACGATTTTTAATGCGAGATTTACCTAATTTCTTTAGGAATATATACAAATTCAGAAAAGCTCTGTGGAATCATCACTGGTGGGACTATAGTGGTACATTAGATTTCATTGAAATTGGTGTTGATGATATCGCTAATGGTGTTGAAAAAAAAGGTATCGAAATTCAACACAGTAGAATGAAGAAAGTAGCTAAAATGAGACGTGCTACTGAGATAATTAAAAACATACGTGAAGATAGATATTTTGATATCGTTGAAAAAGAAATGGGAAGAGGTTTGAGTGGGTTTAATTATGATTTTATACCTCTTGAAGATAAACCAGGTTTCTTGGAAATGGTTGATAAAGATTCTGAAGAAGAAAAAGAGTTCAAAAATAGATATTTTGCTAGAATTAGAGAACTAGAAGAGCAGGAGTGGAATGAACTTTGGGATATTTTGAAAGGTCAACACCCAAGTGTTTATGAAAATGAAGGGAATTGGGATGATATTTTTGATGGAACAGGAATGCGTGGATGGTGGGATTAAATTTTTTTTTAAAAAAACTCCTAATGTTTTGGAAATAGAAAATAGAATTGTACTTTTGTACTTATTAAATCATATGAAAAACAACACTACAATGAAAAACACAATTTTATTCCTACTTTGTCTTCTACCATTAATTTCATTTTCACAAATGGTATACAATGATGGTTATATTTCAGTTAAATATGTTGATTTACTTGAGAGAGATAGAATTAAAGATTCTGTTTTAATTCCATCTGATAATAAAATAAAAACAAACAAAGTATACGTTGTTGAAGGTAATAGATTACCAACATCAAAAAGTGAGTATTTCTCCAATGAAGATTTAACTATGTTTAGTTTAAATAATTTTGTTAGTGAGTATTCTAATGATTTAGTATTAGACAATTATAAAAATCCTAGTAAAATAACTTTTAAAAATACAAATTTTGAAGTATTTTTAGAAAAAGATAATCGTTTAAATTTTTATAGTGGATATGGTTTTTTTGAATTTGATAGTATTATACAATACACAACAAATCAAGATTTCAGAGTTGAGATTGTGTACTATGATGGTTTGATAACTTCGGTTGAATTTAATTTTGACTATATAGGAGAAAAAACTTTAAATTCCACATTGAAATGGTTCAATTCATTATCTGATAATCAAAAAAATTTATACAATATTAGTGATAATCAAGATATGATAAATCTTTGGATTGATTATCAATTTATGAATTCAATGTCAGAATCACTACCAAATAAAAATTTTAGAAATAATATTGTTAAAAATGAAGCATTTTCTTTCGTTTTTTCAAATAACGATTTAAACATTATCAATAAAAAAGAATGGTAAAAAAAAAACACTACGTTTCCGTAGTGTTTTTTTTATCCTAATTGAATTGTTTTAGGTTCACCAACTCTAGGCGGACTTATCGTAGTAACGTTAATTAAAACTCTATCATATTTAAGTTTTAAATCTGAAACCAATTTTGGAATTGGTGCTGTAAGTGACCCTGACACATTTAAATCTTTATTAATACTTCTTATTATGGTGTCTAGTTGTGGATTAATTGTTATTAAATACTCAATAGAAGGAATAGTAACAATTCCGTTTTGCGTTATTCCTCCACTATTTATGAATTTTTTAAATGTACTACAAAGTGCATCTAAAAGTTTTTTTCTGTTTTCTTCTTCTGTCTTACCAATCCTATTTTTATCAATAGAAAAATCTGCTGAAACAAATACCTTTTCATTTAATTTTAAATTATTCAATGATACATTATCTACAGAAGGAAATGAAACATTATTACCTAATTTTAGTTCATTTTCTACAAATTTTACAATTTCAGATTTAAAATTTTGAATATTTTTGATTAATCTATTAATTTGTTCAACATTATACTTTGGTAAATCATCTTCAATAATATGATTTATATCGTCAGTTGTTGGTTCTGCTGGTAAGCCAGGAAAATTAGACCTAAATTTATCTCTTAAAGTATTAAATCTTGTGTTGAATTCTCGTTTTTCTTCAGGGTCAAGTGGTAAACCATCTCTTTTTCTTACGTTTCTGATAATTGTACCAAAAGAAAGCCCAAGTGATACCATTAAATAATCTTTTAAAACTTGAGAATTATCTTTTATCGCTATGGTTAATCCATCCCCATATCCTTCCTTTAAAGGACCTGGTTTTTTTCCATTATATTTTAAATTTGTATTTTTATCAATTTCAATTTTAAGTGTTGTCATTGTATCAGGTGTGACTAATCCTTTACCACCTTCACAATAAAGTTGAAGTACTGTAGGTCCATACGCTATAGGTTTTTCTTGTTCAAATATCACACGTTTAACTAATTTTATTAAATCATTTTCAGTTAATCTTATTATTTTTTTCATAAAGTTTGTTTTTATCATAAATATAACTATCTTTGAAAAAAAAGTAAAAATGAAAATTACATTTATATCTGACACACACTCCAAACACAAATTAATCACTGATGACTTAATTGGTGGAAATTTATTAATCCACGCTGGGGATATATCTTCAATGGGTTATAAACACGAAATTGAAGATTTTTGTGAGTGGTATAATAGTTTGGAAAATTATGACTTCAAAATGTTCATTGCAGGTAATCACGATTGGGGTTTCATAGATAGAGAGCCATTCTTTGTTCATAGAAGTGTCCTAATCCCCAAATCTACCGAAGAAATATTAAATACCTATAAGAACTTTGAATACCTAAGAGATAATTCAGTAGAAGTCCAAATTGGGGATGAAAACCCAGTGAAGATATATGGTAGTCCTTGGCAACCAGAATTCTTTGATTGGGCATTTAATCTACCAAGAAAAGGTGAGGAACTGAAACGTAGATGGAATAATATTCCAACTGATACTGACATCTTAATCACTCACGGACCAGCTTATGGTTACCTAGATAAAGTAATTGGTAGAACTGACCATCTTGGGTGTGAACTATTGACTAAAAGAATTAAAGAGATAAAACCAAAAATTCACGTTTGTGGTCATATTCATACTGGTTATGGTTATACTTTTGATGGTGATACTCATTACATAAACGCATCAGTTCTTAATGAACAATATGCTTATAGTAATAAACCACTTACAATTGATTGGAATCCAACAACAAATGAATTAGAATTCATATAAAAAAACCCCCATTTATTGGGGGTTATTTTTTAAGATAATAAACTATTAAATTTTTTAAATTCTTGTAAACGATGAGCTAAACCATTTGTTCCACCATTCACTCTTCTTGTTACTTTTGTTACAACATCATCTGTTGAACCTTCATCACACATAGGCCAAAGACCTACATTGTTGAAAAAGAACGCAGCAGAACCAAGTGGGTATTTAGTTGCCACCAAATCAGGATTTACGACACAATCTTCACCAATGAATTTTGAGAAGATTTCATAATTTTGTTTACCTGTAAGTTGAATGTAGCCACGGCCTCTGAATTTCCATCCTTCTTTTGACGTTTCATCACCATTACCCATCCTACTTCCATAAACACGAGATGCAATTTTCTCAGGTTGGTGAGCATAAGATTCAGCTAAGTTACCAGGGAAATATCCACCGAAGATTTTCATCAAACCATCTTTTGAATAGTTTAAATTTTCTGATACCGCTTTGAAATTACCTGACTCGTGAGAACATTGAGCTAAGAAATGTGCCAAACGAAGATTTGTGATGAGGTTAAATTTTTCAGCAATTAAACCAATCTCGTCAATCACATTTTGAGGTACGTGACCTTTAAGTTTCTCCAATTTTAATGGTTCTTTTTTGACTGTGGGTATTTCAATTCCCATTTTACCCAAAGTCACTTGACCTGCAATACCATCGGCAACTAACCCATTCTTAGATTGCCATTCTTTTAGTACTTTTTCAGTACCAGGACCGAATATACCATCGGCAGTTACCCCCAATTTTTCTTGTAGGAGTTTTACTAAAGCTCCTTGTGAACCAATTTTTAACATAGTTTTATATTTTTAAAATAAATACTAACAATCATAACAAATCTGATATTTATTATTGTTAATTTTTTTAAAAATGTCATTCAAAGTTAAAAGAACTATTTACTTTTCATTTTTTATAATGTTTCTGTTCGTTATAATAAATCTTATTTCTCTTGTTTCACCAAAAGAGATATCAACTTATTTGAGTATTTTAGAAATTTTCAGTTTAATATTTTTATTTCCCTTATTCTGTTATTTAGGAAACGTTTACACCAGAAAACTAAAGTTAGTTACAAACCACAACAGATATTCAAACAAACTAAATGAATTAATAATTGAGGAGTCTCACAATCCATTATTCTACCAAGGTAATATAAATGAGGGTGGAAAACTTTTAACTAAAAAGATTTCTGAAGTACTAAATGTTGATAGAGTTTCAATTTGGTTATATGGTAAGAATAAAAGTTCCATAATTTGTAAACAATTATATATAAAAAACGATAAAATATGGGATGAAGGTATTTTTTTAAATAAAAAAGATTTTTTACCATATTTTAATCATTTAGAAATTGACCCAATCATTGTTGCCAATAATGCTGAGAAACACGAAGCAACTTCTTGTTTTACTGAATCTTATTTAAGACCAAATAAAATAAAATCTATTTTAGATGTACCAATAATTTATCGTGGTGAAGTTATTGGAGTATTTTGTTTTGAGAATTTAAAGGTAAGAGATTGGTTACAAATTGAAATAAATTTTGGACAAGTTATTGCGTCAATATATTCTTTTACATATTCAATTATGGAGACTAAAAAAGCACAAGAAGAATTAAAAGAGTTTGAAAACTTTGTAGATAATTCAGTATTAGTTTCAAATGCGGATAAAAAAGGTAGGATAACTTATGTTAACAAAAGATTTGAAGAAGTTTCAGGGTGGAAAATGGGAGAAACCATAGGTAAAGACCACAATATTGTAAGTTCTAATTTACATCCAAAAGAATTTTGGAAAGAAATGTATAATGTTGTAGTAAAACAGAAAAAAATATGGAATGATGTAATAACGAACAAAAGTAAAAATGGTGATTTGTATTGGGTTGATTCATTTATTAAAGCTGATTTTGATGAAAAGGGTAATCTTAAAGGGTATCGTTCAATCAGATATGATGTAACCGAAATCATTAAACAAAATATTGAAATAGAGAAAAAGAACACCTATTTAGAGCATGCAGCAAAGATTCTAAGACACGATATGCACTCAGGTATCAATACATATATCCCTAGAGGAATTAATTCGTTAGAACGAAGATTAACTCCAGAACAAATGGAGGAATTAAAAATAACCGCACCATTCAAAATGTTAAAGGATGGGTTGACACATACTCAAAAAGTGTATAATGGTGTTTATGAATTTACAAATTTAGTTAAAAAAGATTCAGTATTAAACGTCAAAAATTGCGACCTCAAGAAAATACTTGATAATTTCTTATCAACCACATCATACAAAAGTCAGGTTAAAATACATTCATTAATTGAGAAAGAAGTAAATGAACCATTATTTTGTACAGCAATAGATAACTTAATTCGTAATGGATTAAAATATAATGATTCAAATACAAAGTTAGTGACAGTCCAAATGGAGGGTAATTATTTAATTATTCAGGATAATGGTCGAGGATTAACTCAAGAAGATTTTATAAAATATTCAAAACCATATTCAAGGAAGGAAGGACAAAAAGAAAGTGGAACTGGATTAGGTTTAAATATTTGTATTGCAATATTGAATGAACACGGATTTGAGGTTTCTTGTGAAAAAAATGAAATAGGTACTAAATTCAAAATAAACTTAGAAAAATAAAAAAAATGATTGAATCTTTAATGTTAATTGATGATGAGGACTTGTTCCATTTGGTGTTTGAAGATGCTTGTTCGTTATTGGATATAAGTTTGTCTTTAAAGGCATTGACGAGTTCTGATGAAGCCGCAAAACTATTTGAGAAGTGGCATAAAAATGGAGACAAGAAACCTGAGTGTGTTTTTGTTGATTTAAATTTGATAGGTTCATCATTTGATGGTATTGAACTTATAAGAAAAATAAATTTTGAGTTTGGAAATCACGTTATTATTGGGATAATATCATCATCCAATGAACCTGAAGAACAAACAAAAGCATTACAAGCTGGAGCTCAATTTTGGATTATTAAATCTGATGATATTGAACCTAGATTAGAATCGTTTAGACAAGATTATGAGGGATATAAAAATAGAACAGCCCCATTTAAAGTATACTCATGAAAATTTGTAAACAAACTAAGAATGAATTAATTGACCTCCTTAATAAAAAGGATGTTGGATTAGAAGGAAACATATTAAAAATTTTGGACACATCAGATGACCCAGAATTTAAAGAATATATTGACACTTGTAAGAAAAAAGACTCAGAATCAAGGAAAAAACGTCTGGAGATTACAAAACAGATTCAAATAAAAAATAGAGAACTTGAGGATTTGAATACAGAAAATAAGAGAATAATGGAAGAACTCCAAAAAACCTTATTAGATGTTGAAAGTACTAAATCAACGTTAGAAATTCAAAATCAAGAACTAATTACTTGGAAAGAAGATAATGAAAGAATAAGTTTGGAACTCAAGGAAGCTATGGATAAGTCAGAAATAGCAAGAATTGAGGCGGAAAGTGCTAAACAAACAGCACTAAATGACTTAGATATTATACAAAAAAGAAAACAAACTGAATTAATTGGGAGTATTGTAACAATTGCATTAGGTGTGATTATATCAATCGGAATTATCACCACTTTTATGTATATTTTAGCTTTATTGATAAATAAAGATACTCAAATGATAGGTTCAACTTGGTCAAATATGTTAGGTATTCTTTTAACTAATGCTTTTAGTATAATTGGAACGATAATGGGGGTTAAATATTCTTCTAAAGAAGGAAAAGAGTGAAAAAAAAAGGGGTCTATTTCGACCCCTTTTTTAATTTATTAAATTTTGGTTCTCCTTTATAGATATTTTCTATTTCATATGGTGTTTTACTGATTCTTTTGTCATATTTCCATATTTGAATAATATCATCCCCATCAACAACAACCTCGTATTTAGTAGTTCCAGTGTTAATCGGTTCAGGATTTTGTTTTTTTGCCATAATTAAGCGATGTCTAGACTAAGTTTTTTTTGAAGATTAAGTTCATATGCTCTTGCCAATCTGGTCATACCACAACCCCAACCAAATCTTGGGAAGAAGTCCAAAGATAAGAAATCTTCCAAATCTTTTTCTACTCTTTCCTTACCAAATAATTCAAAAAGTTTTCCAGCGTAGTTTCCACCTTCAATTGTGTAGAACATTTCTTTCATACTTTCTTTATCACAACTTCTTTCTGCTGAACCAATAGTCTCTTGGCCAAATAATATTACGTCAACTTTGTTGAATTTGTCTCCATCACCTTTTTGCATATTCCAGAATGGGTTTGTTCGCAATGGAAAATTTTGAAGAGAAATTGAATCACCGATTTCATCCCACATTTTTGTTTCGTGTTCAGCCTCAAGGATTTCTGTACCATAATGTTCACATAGTTGGTTATAATCAACAACTTTTGGTGTATCAAAACCAAGATATTCCAGCATTTCAGCTTGAAGTTTAACCATATCTTCTTTAGTACCTTTAGTCTCAACCTCAAACATAGGAAAAATTAAATCATGTCTTCCAGGTATTGGTGTTTTCTCTTGTCTATATGATGTTGAGATACAATATACTCCAGGATATTCAGGATTTTTCAATAATTCGTACTCAAGCCACATCTGTCCAGTCTGCGGTAATGGCCAAACCTCATTAGAATACTCAAATGTTGTGATGCTATGTGGATTTTCACATGCGGCTAAGATAGAGAGTCTTGATTGAGTAGGTACTTCTAAGAAACCTTTAGCTTGGAAGAAGGTTCTCATTTTTTGAACCAATTCGTTGTAAATTTTAGTGTTTTTCATTTTTTAAAAAAGTGTTTTTAGTTTATTAATTTATATGATAAAAAAAATCCCCCTAATAATAGGAGGATTAGTAAGATAAAATTTGATTTATGTTGATTAGATTAGTTCCCATTGATTTTGTTTTAGGAATAAATACAACATATTTTTTAAAAAAACAATAATTTTATAAAAAAAATTTAATTTGTCATAAAAACTGACAAATTGTCAGTTATTTTTACTATGGTATTGTTTTTATACATTAAAATATAAATTTTGGATTGACTCCATAAAAAATAAAATATATTATTAAACAAAAACAGAAAAATTATGAGTAAAATTTTAGGAATTGACTTAGGTACGACAAATTCGTGCGTTGCAATTATGGAAAATGGTGAACCAGTGATTATCACCAATTCGGAAGGTAAACGAACTACCCCATCAATTGTTGGATTTATTGATGGAGGGGAAAGAAAGATTGGAGACCCTGCTAAAAGACAATCTGTAACAAATCCAGACAAGACTGTGTATTCAATTAAACGATTTATGGGCTCAAATTATGACGAAATCAAGTCTGAGGTTAAGAGAGTACCATATAATGTCGTAAAAGGGAAAAATAACACACCTAAAGTGAATATAGATGGTAAAGAATATTCCCCACAAGAAATATCTGCTATGGTATTACAGAAGATGAAACAAACCGCTGAGGATTATTTGGGTCAATCAGTAACTGAGGCAGTAATTACCGTTCCAGCATACTTTAATGATGCTCAAAGACAAGCAACAAAGGAAGCTGGAGAGATTGCTGGGTTGAATGTAAGACGTATCATCAATGAACCAACGGCTGCAGCATTGGCTTATGGTCTTGATAAGAAGAACAAAGACTCAAAAATCGTTGTTTTTGACTGTGGTGGTGGTACTCATGACGTGTCTATCCTTGAATTGGGTGGGGGTGTATTTGAAGTATTGTCAACTGATGGTGATACACACCTTGGGGGTGATGATTTTGACCAAGCAATTGTAGATTGGTTAGCAAATGAATTTAAAAATGAAAATGGGGGATGGAATGATGATTCTATGTCATTACAACGACTAAAAGAAGCCGCAGAAAGGGCTAAAATTGAACTTTCATCATCTCAAAGTACTGAAATCAACTTACCATACTTTATGGTCATTGATAACCAACCAAAACACCTTGTAAAAACACTTACAAGAGCCAAATTTGAACAATTGATTGACAAATTGGTTGAAAGAACTATTGAACCTTGTAAAAGAGCAATGTCAAGCGCAAATCTTACTATCGGAGAGATTGATGAGGTAATTTTAGTTGGAGGTTCAACAAGAATACCCGCAATTCAAGAGGCTGTTAAGAAATTCTTCGGAAAAGAACCATCAAAAGGTGTAAATCCTGATGAAGTTGTTGCTTTGGGAGCAGCAATTCAGGGTGGTGTGTTAGCTGGTGACGTAAAAGATGTACTTTTATTGGATGTTACCCCACTTTCACTAGGAATTGAGACAATGGGTGGTGTATTTACAAAATTAATTGAGGCAAACACCACAATTCCAACTAAAAAGTCTCAAATATTCTCAACTGCTATAGATAATCAACCATCTGTTGAAATTCACGTACTTCAAGGTGAGAGAGCAATGGCTAAAGATAACAAATCAATAGGTAGATTTCACTTGGATGGTATTCCACCATCAATGAGGGGTATTCCTCAAATCGAAGTTACATTTGACATTGATTCAAATGGTATTATTAACGTATCAGCTCAAGACAAAGGTACAAATAAGAAACAAACAATTAGAATTGAGTCATCATCAGGTCTTTCTCAAGATGAAATTGATAGAATGAAACGTGAAGCTGAAGAAAATGCCGAATCCGATAAGGTTTTGAAAGAAAAAGCTGAAAAAATAAATGAAGCTGACTCAACAATCTTCAATATTGAAAAAGCTTTGAAAGATTTGGATGAAAAAATGAACGAAGAAGAAAAAGAAACAATAAAATCTGAATTGGAACTATTAAAAGAAGCTAAAAATTCAGGTGATGTCCAATCAATTGATAAAGCATTGGATAATGTAAACATCAAAATGCAAGAAGTAACCCAAAAAATATATGGGAATGTTGGGGAACAATTTAATAACCCTGATAATTTTACAGGTTCTGATGTTGAATTTGAAGAAGTTAAGAGTAACTAATGAAAAACCCCTGATTATTCAGGGGTTTCTTCTTTTTGTTCTTCAGTTTTCTTTTCTTTTTGTATTTGGTGGATAATGTAACCTGATATTGCAAATTCAACACCTGCCCACATAATTAAATCAGTCATAGTTAATGTTGAATGTTTTTCCAATAAGAAAAAAATCATTCCCCATTGGGCAATAACAAACGCTAAACCAGATTCAATCCTTTTTTTTGAGAAAAAAGATTCTTTCGATGAATACATATTTGTAATTTCTCTAAACAACCATTTTGTGTTTTCCCATCCAAAAAATAATTTATTCTTCATATCTTTTTTTTTATAAATAGTATAAATAGAAAAAGAGGACGTAGCGATGTCCTCTTTCTTTGTTGCCATAACAGCAAACGGTCCTAATAGTCCTCCTAAGAGGTTAGATTATTTACCTTTAATTAATTCTAAAGACCTTTTCAAGTATTCTTTTGCTCTTGGTGATGGTGTTTTGTCATCGTCTTTAGTTTGAAGGTTTAAAACACGTTCAATATCCTTAACAAGTTCAGTTCCGTGTTCATTTTCTTTATATAGTTCAATTATTTTATCCATTGCTTTATTACATTGACCTGATGTTTCATCATAATAATTTTTATTTCTGAACTTATTCAAATGGTGCATCATATTATAAGCTAAATGTGCTCCTCCATCTTTAACATCTTTAAATAATCGAATATTATTAAGAATACCCAAGGTATCAACCATTGAATTAACTCCTAATTTTCTTTTATTTACACCTGGTGCATAATCAACATATTCATCAGCAGTACCAACAATCTCATCTAATGGTACGACATTCTCAGGAACACATCTAGGTTTCTCTTGAACCTCTTTCATTTCACCATTTTCTTGTTCCAAAATTGTTTTTCTAACTATTTTTCTTAACTCAGATTCTGTTATTGTAAACTTTCTCATAAAACTTTTTCTTTATAAATATACACAAGTTATATAAATTTAAAACCCCTATTGATTAGGGGTTTCATTTTCTTTTTCTTCGTTTTTTATTTCAGTTGTTGATTTTTTATTTGGTAATATAACTTCCAACCAAATATCAAATATCAAAAAATAAATCCACCAAGTTAACAAACTAATTGGATATAAATCAGGGTAATAATACGTAACAACAAGTAAGTAAAATATTTTGGCAAAAATATAAATTCTTATTAAGATGTAGAATACACGATATAATGAAAACATAGAATTTATTAAATTAAAAAGTGAATTAATATTGTAAAGTTAAGAATATTTATTTTAAAAAACAAACTATGAATAACAATTTAGATAAATTAATACAAAAAGTTTTACGAGAATCTTTAACACCCCCAATGAGGTTAATTAAAAAATCTTTAATATCTGAGGAATTAAAATATCATTTGGAAAATAAAATTTCATTGAGTGAAAATATATTCAGAATATATTCAGAAAAATATTTTAAACTAATTAATGAAGTTAGAAATTTATACAATGAAGGTAAGATAATGTTAAATGATGAGGATACTTGGTTGGTTGAATCCGATTTAGGTAAAAAAGTATTACTAGAAAATGGTGATGAAGTTTGGTTAGATGCTCCAATGTATGAAGAAGAAGTTGATGAACTTTTATTTGAAGCAAAACATCACGGAAAGAATGTTAAATTAAATTCTCCCTTTAGAACACCTGGAGGACCTAAGAAATTTGCCGTTTATGTAAAAACACCGAAAGGTACAATTAAAAAAGTAACATTTGGCGACCCTAATCTTAAAGTTAAAAATAGAAATCCAAAAGCCGCAAAATCATTTAGAGCAAGACATAATTGTGCTCAAAAGAAAGATAGAACAATGGCAGGATACTGGAGTTGTAATGTCGGAAGATATGCAAAAAAATTGGGTCTTAAATCAAGTGCAAGCTGGTAATGGAAAATTTCCCCTTTCAACAAGAAATTATTGATGACATTAAAATCAGAACATTTGAAGAAAATGTTGATAATGAAGAATTAAAATGGCATAGAGATAGAAAAGATAGAATTGTTGAAATATTAGAAAATGATGATTGGTATTTACAGATGGATAATGAACTCCCCTCCAAATTAATTGTAGGGGAGAAATATTTTATCCCTAAAGGTGTTTATCATCGTGTAATTAAAGGAAAGGGGAAACTAGTGGTATCAATAAAAGAGTAATATTACTTATTATATCTTTTCAAAGCATTTTCAGTAATAAAAACATATTCGGTTTCCTTAAACTCTTCTAAATTTTTTGAATTTGTATAAGACATTGCAGATTTTAGATAGTCTTTAAGATTATCAACCCATTTTTCCAAAGAGTATTCAATCTTGTTGAACTTAGATATACCTTCAGAAGTAACTAATTTATCTTTACCCCATTTTTTTTGTACTTCTTTAGTACTCATACCTCTAAATTTCTTATATAAAAATCTTTTTAAGAATGGGTAATTGTTGAATATGAAATTTGAAGTTTTTTCACTTATTGGGATGAGTTTATTAATATAGATTGGAGAAGATGATTCTAAACATTTATTCAAAACACCCCCCAACATAACATAATCAGCTCCTAAGGCCAATGCTTTAATAATATCATCATAATTTCTGAATCCACCATCAGCAACAATTTTTGTATTATAACCTCTTTTCTTTTTTATTTGATAACATTCTGAAATAAGTGATGCCATAGGATAGTGAACACCTGTATTAGCTGAAGTTAAACAACCTGAACCACCACCAATACCAACACGGATGTAATCAACACCAAGTTCTGCAAACTTTTCATAAGTGTTAGGATTTGCAATATTACCAATCATCAATTTATGTTTTATTTTTATGTTTTCAACAAAATACTTACATAAATCATATAATTTTGACATATGACCATTAGCAATATCTACCAAAATTTTTTGATTTGTTGGGACTTTTTCGAAATTTTGATGGGAAGATATAATTATTTCAAAATCTGATAGTGATATTGAAGTAAACCCTTCATTACTATCATTAAAATATTCACCTCTTGGTAAACAAACTTTAAGATTATTATCAATAAATTTTTTGTAGTTTTTATGGTTAACTACAGTATCCATAGGACTGACTATGATTGGTAAATTACCATTTTCGGTAAAAATATTAATTTCAGCCCTTGATGTTATTGATGAAATAGTTTCGGGAACTAAAGTAATGTCTTTGAAATCAAATTTTTTCATAATTTATTCTTTTTTTATAAAGCATAAATTAAAAAAGTGATAAGTTCAATTAATTTCCTTTAAATCTTCTAACCATTTTTGTAATAAGTTCTTTAAAAATAATACCTGAAATAGTTAATCCAGAAAATCCAATAACTCTAACTACCAATTGTTTTAAATCAAAACCATTAACTAATCCATCAGTTGTCATTTGATAGATAATTGGAATTAAAGGAATTATAAATGTGTAACTCATCATATTTGTTACCCTATGAAAGAGTACACCCAAACTTTCTATAAACTCCAAAAATGTACGTTTTAATTCATCACTTTTTCTAATAACTTTTTCAAATGTTTTACTTAGACCTTCTTGTTGAATTTTATCTGATATTTTTTTGATTAATTCTTTATTTTCAAAGAAATAAGTTGAGATAACTCCAATCAATATTAATGTAACTTCCATATCAGATAAACTTGGGAATCTACCTCTTACAAAACTTTCAATAGGACCTATGAAACCACCAATACCCGCACCCCAAGTTAATAAGAATTGAAGATTCATCCCAATTTGACCTTGGGCTTCTTCAATAAGTTTTTTTACCCTTTCAGCATTCTGTTTAATAATATTACCTAGTTCTTCTCCACTACTTTCTAGTAATATCATTCGTTTTTGACTTTCTGTTATTAGTATTCTCATAAATAATAAATATAATATAAATATTTATTTAAAAAATTAAAATTTATGATAAATCCAAAATTAAATAAAGGTGATAGAATTGTGTTATTATCTATGGTTGATGAACCTGATATGAGTTATGGAGACCGTGGTGTGGTAACAGATGTGAGTAAAGTATTTGATTATGTACAATATAATGTAAAGTGGGATAAGGGACGTACACTTCAAGTGCTTGAAGATACCGATAAGTGGATGAGTGAAGATGATTTTAACGAATTGATAAATAAAAAAAAGAAGATAAAGGAAAGTTATACTATTAGTAAAAAAAAAATATTAAAGTTAATTATTGAAGCTCAACAAATTACTGTCATTGACTTTTGTGGTAGGAGTAAACAAGAAGACTATCAAAAATGGTGGTATAATGGAGGTCAAAAACCTGCACCATATACTAATAGTTATACTTGGAATGCGACTAAAAAGGCTTTTGTATTTGATTTCAACAAAGACCCTGAATTTAAAAGTCTAACTCAAACTCAAAGGGATTATAAGTTAAGAACAAAATGTTCTGGGCAATATACCAAAAATCCAAATTTAATTACACTTGCTGCTGAAGAAATATCTAATAATGCCTCAGATTGGTTACATGATTTTGCGGATTATTTTTCGGGAGGCTTAGATTTAATAGTGCCTGGTAGTGGAATTATTGTTGATGCACTGAATACCTTAGTTTATCTAATAGAATGGTATTTAACTACAGATATAAATAGAAAAAATGATTTGTTATTAACAACAGCTATTTCAGGTTTATTTATGTTTTTACCAGGACCTGCACAAACAATAGCACCAACTATAAAAAAATTTATAAAAACAAAAAAGGTGGAAGGATATATGAAAGATGTGATAAAAACATTTTTACAATATATTGATAGTATGGTTATTGATTTGGAAGGTAAAGTTACTAATGCTTTGAAATCACCATTAGCTAAAACAATTATTGGGGATTTGACAAGTCGAAAACTTAGTTTTCAAAATTTATTACAATCTTTTTCAACTCAACTTAAACCTTTACTTACTAAACTATCAACAAACTAATATATTTATAAAAAAAAACAATTATGAACGCATACTTTTTTAAAATGTCACAAGCAGAAAGAAATAATATCCTTGACCAACACAAACAAGTATATGATGGATTTGTGACAACTTACGGACAACAAATTAATCAACAACCTTTATACATTCAAGACTTGGCAAATGATAAAGGTGGTATTACAGTTAATAATAGAGGTGAAGTTAAAACTTACACTAATATGAGAATAAATGAAATGAGACACGATGGTATGAGTACTGGTCTTTTTTCAGATGAAGAGGACGATTATTCTTATGTTTCACCTAAAAAACATTTTAATGGTTTAGACCAAATTGGTGATGGTGAAGATGATTTGACTTATGGTACTATGGATGACGAATATATGGATGATGAAGATAGTGATGACACTGAATATCATATTGATGTTGAAATAGACGATGATTCTGATATATATGATGAAGTTGAAGAGGATATGGTTGAACCTTTACAAGAACAAGTAAATAAATCTTTGGATATGTTTAGACGATTCAAAAAATATTAAAAAATGGAAATAATAGAAATTGTAACTTTTCATCTCAATAATTTTGAAGAAGTTTTGGAAGTTTCATTTAGAACCAATTCAGATAACGAAGATGTTATACGAGAAGCAAAAATACCATATATTGATTTAGAAGATTTTGGTTATGAATTCCATAACGACTCAGATGAGTTTAACGAATTAAATGAAAGTGATGATTTATTTGAGGAATTTGAAGATGAGGATTTATTTATTGATGAATCTGAAATCTTATCATTTTTAAATGAATATTATACCCTATATATGGATAAACTACCAAGTGCTGAATTATTTTAATGGACAAATTTGAAGTTGACACAATAATATCTTTGATGAAAAGATTCACAAATAAAACAACTGAAGGTGAGATTGATGAACAAGATGCCGCCGCCGCTGGGGGTGGAGGAGGAAAAGCAAAATATCCAACAGTAACAAAATGGGAGTCAGGAGTAACAAGAGGACCTGCTAATCAAATTGGTTTAACCAAATGGAGAGATATAGTTAAAATTAATCGAGGTAAAGCGAATACTTTATTATAATACTTAATATTTATTATTTAAAATATAGAAATGGAAAACCATTCAAGTTTAAATCTTAAAAATAGAATGAAATTGTTAATGAATTATCAAAGTGATAAAACATTAACTGAAAACTATAACACATTATTAGTAAAATCAAACAATAATGATTTTATAATTAGTGATATGATGTCTCCAGATAACAGATATTTCATTTTGATGGATGAAATGTATGATTTGAAGGAAAATAGAAAAATTGGTAATTTTTGGGATAGTATTGACAATATAACCCTTTTCCTTACACACTCTTTCAAACACGCAACAAATATACCTCAACAAATTCGTGAAGAAAACTTGATGAATTTGGGTAAATTATCATTAAATGAATCGTTAAACTCAGATTTATTTTTTATAAAAGAATCTGCGAAAGAATTATTTAATCAAATAAATCTTAATGAAAGAACATGGGGTGAATGGGCATGGAGTGGTGCTAAAGATTTAGGAAATTGGTTAGGTAAAAGTGCAACAGACTTAGTTACAGGAACAACTAAAATGATTGGTGACGCAGGAAAAGGTCTATATCAATTAGGGGGTGCTGTTTTAAGTGGCGATGTTACTAAAATATTGTCTTTGTTAGGACAAGGATTTATATATTTTGCTCGTTGGTTAAGAAATACGTTATATAACCCTATTGGTGCAACAATAGACGCTGTATTAATTGCTACAGGCATTGGTAAAACAGTTCAATGGATACCTTGGGCAATTGTGGTTGCGTTAGATATCTACGAATTTATGTCAGGAGATAGTGAACATAAAGGTGACCCATTATGGTGGCAACTTTTAACTATAGGTTTTGATGTAATAGGACTTGTTAGTGCTGGTGCCGCGGCAAAAGCAGCAAAAGCCGAATTAAGTGTAGTTAAAGAATTAGTTCAAAAATCACCTGAAGAAATTGCACTATTTTTAGAAAAAAATCCAGGAATGAGAAAAACAGTTGAAGGTATGTTGACTAATGTTAATAAAGTACCTGGATTTTTAGACAAGGCTGTAAATTTCCTTATGAAACCTTTTCCAAAAGCTGCAGAATGGATTAAAGGTATGTTGGGTAAAGTGAGTGGTTTTATTAGTAAATTCACTCAAGGACTTGGTGAACTTTTATCCAAAAAGGGAGCAAAATTAGCAGGTAGAGAACTTGCAATTAATTATGGTGTTGAAAAAGGGGTAGGTAAAGCTATAGAATATGTGAGCGGTGCAGGTTCTAGAGGTGCGGAAGCAGCAATAGCACAAGGTAGTTCTGAAGCCGCAAAAGGTACTGAAAATTTAATATCAAACATACAAAGAAGTGGTGTTAATGTTGATTACGAAGGAACTGGATTATTTTAAATAAAATAAAATAAAAATAATATAAAATGGAAAAGAAAATTTTATTAGAAGAAATAGAAAGATTTAGATTACTTTCTGGTTATAAAACTAAACATACACTTACAGAAAATGAAGAAATTTTAGAATATGGTTTAGGTTCAGCTGAAAGTGCTTTGATAAAAGATTTAAAATTTGCGGCTTCAGCTGAAGGTAGAGCTTTAAGAAGTAAGGTTGAGGATGCACTTAGAACTATTCAACATACATTCACAATAAATGGTGTTAAAAGTAACAGACATACAATTCAGGATATTGTTACAGCCGCAGAAAAAGGATTATTAAAATCAGATGAAATCGGAAATATGTACTCACATCTTATGAAAGAATTAGGAAAAGATACAAGTAGTGAAGCAAGAAGAATTAAGGACGCCATCATTTCTGATTTTGTTCAAAAACCATCATTTATTAAAAAATATGCAATTAAAACTGAGGAAGAAGCTTTAGCCGCTTTAAAAGCAACTGGTAATTACACCGAAGATGAAGCTAAGAAAGTTTTACAAAAATATAAAGATACTGGTGGTAGATTTAAACCAGGTGGTGATATAAATTTAAAACCAAAACCAGGGCCTGATGATTTTGATATTCACATAGAACCAGTACCAATTCCAATTCCTGAACCTTGGTGGAGTAAATTATGGAAGAATAAAAATTTCAAGTATGCTATGGCGGCAGCTGCTGGTGCAGGAACTTTAGCTTTATTATATTGGTGGATGACTGGTGGTGATGATGATTCAGGTTTCTCACCTTGTTTAACAACAGTTACAAAAGGAAATGGATTCACCCAAAGTGACCTTCAGAAATTAGCTGATAGTGGGGGTGATTATTTACCAATGGGTAGTCCTAATATTGTTACAGTTGATGGTACACCATCAAATTTAAAAGATGTTAAATTTTATAAAGATGGTACTTTTGAAGCTCAAGGTGTTAAAGGTAACTATAAACCAGGTAATGGTACAATTCAAATTTCACATGGCGGTAACAACTATATCATCATATGTAACTATGTTGATAATGATGACGATGTAGTTCCACCACCACCAGTTCCAACTCGTGGTTGCTCACCAGGATATGATTTTCCATTTGGTTTTTATAAGAGTAATCCAATGGTTGCCGAAGTTCAACGTTGTGTTGGAGCAAGTGAAGATAGTTGTATGGGTCCTGAAACTGCAGGTAAAATTAGCACTTTCTTAGGTTTAGCTGATAGACCTAGTTCATTGACTAAAGATATTTATGATAAAGTTATTGCAAAATGTAAAGGCAGTAACAAAACTGAAGAAAAAAAATATAAAGACCCAAATAGAGAAGGTGGTGATAGTTCAACAATGACAACTTAAATTCAAAAAAAATTATGAAATCAAAAAAAATAATTAAAGAACAACAAGAACAAGGTCAAAATAATCCTAGTAATCTTTTAGATTTGGCGGTTATGTACAATTGTTTTCCTGAAAATCAATATGGTGCATTTACTAAAAGAAGAGATGTGGTTACAAATAAACTTTGTTTATATAAAAAATCAACTAACCCAACACTAGTTGATGCTAAAAAAAATTACGTCTTTATATTTCCAAATGATGATGGATATACCTTTAGTATGGAATATAGAGATAATCCAGAACAAGAAGGAAAAGTTATTGAAAAAAATCCTAGTGTTTCTTGTAAGAGTATTACAAAGACAGGTGCACTTTTAGCATCACCTGACCAACAAAAAGTAATTGATTATTTAAAACAAGAAAAGTTTATTCAAATAGACCAATTACCTAAAGAAAAATGGAATCAATATTCTTTGGTTGATTTATCTCAAGACCCTGATTCTGTTAAATTATTACAAGATAAAGGGTTATATAACACATTATTAATATCTATTAAAGATAAACAACCTTTACAAATGTGGAAACCAAAAGGATTAAGTGCTGCGACTGAAGATATATTTGAACAAGGTAATAAATTAGTTAGTCATTTATCTAAATTAGGTTGGATAAGTAAAGATAAAATGTCACCTGAAATTGCTGGTGATTATATTGGAATTGATTTAAGTAACAAAGATGAATATGTTAAAAACGATGTCCTTAAAAATTTAGGGGATTATTCAAAATATTTTAAACAAGGATATGTTATGTATCAACCAATCAAGGTTATGTCAATGCAGGAATTACTTTCTCAAAAACAAACAACAGCAAAAAGACTGAAAACCGAATATAATAAAAATGATTGTGTGAAACTTATTAAACTTTATTGGGAAAGTATGGAAAAAGATTTACCAATAGGACAAGGTGAAAAAAGTATGGTTGAGATGTGTGTAAAAAGTTATCAATATCCATATATGAAAGGAAAAATTGATGCCATCAAATATACCACTCGTGAGAAAAAGAAATATCAATTATTTACTAATCAAGATAGTAAAGAAAGAGATAAGGTTTTACAACAAACAATATCTGAAGGTCTTCAAAAATTAAAAAAACAGAAAAAGATTAATGAAACTTTAGTAATTAAAAAAAAACTTACAATTCTTTCAGAAGGTAAAAATTTAAGAAATAAGAAGGAATTAAATTCTTTTTTTGATAAATTTTTAGTAGAAACAGCAATACTAAATTCAAAAGGATATGATTCAAAATTAATTTCAGAAGGGTTCTTTGATTTTATTGGTAGTTTCTTTGGTACTGGTGTTGAATCTGTAATGTCTTATTTTAAGGAATATGCCGCAAAATGGTTATTAAGTATTGCTGGAATAGATTCTAAAGGTTGGATAGGTTCAATTATTACAACAGCATTAGGAAACTTAAAATTTGGAGATATTCCTAAAATAACTTCTTGTGAATTTTTAGTCCCTTATTTAGCAAAAACAATCAGTGAGTCTGCAGCAAAAAAATATATGGAATCACAAACCAGTGAATCTCCGATTGGTTCAATTATGAGAAACGCTGTTTTTGAAGTTCTTGAGGATAGTGCATTCGGACAAGCGATTGAAAAAGGCTTAGAGGGTTTAATATGTCCAAAACTTGGACATCTACAAACAAAAATGGGTAATGTTAAAGACCAATTGATAACTAAAGCTGAGACATCAGGTGAACAAATGAAATCAGCCCCATCACTTGCTTCGCAACTATAACCAAAGATACCTGTGATGTAGAGGTCACATGGGATAAACTCGACTAAAAGAAAGGGAGGTATCCAACATCTACCAAAAGGACGTTTTTACGTCCTTTTGTGTTTTAGTAGATATCGTTTTTAAATTCATTCCAAACTTGACCAACAGATGAATTTAATATTTCTGAGAATATTGTTGGTTCATAAGGTTTGGTATTTAATTTCATATTAGCTTCTTCAGGAGTCTTGTCTCCTTTCAATCTATTACAACTTGAACAACAAGTTACTAAATTCATCCAAGTGTTTTGACCCCCTCTTGATTTGGGGATGATGTGGTCTATAGTAAGATTTTTCTTACTACCACAATATGTACATTCATTGTTGTCTCTTTTATAAATTCTCTGCCTATTGATTCTTAATTTATTGATTCTGAACTTAACAAAATTTAATAAACGGATTATCAATGGGCGTACAAATTCTTTCATACCTGAGACAATTGGATTCTCACTTGCTTTTATTACTTCAGCCTTTCCTTTATTGACCAAAGTAAATCCCTTGTAAACACTTGTGATGTTTATTGGTGTGAAGTCTGCATTTAATACTAATACTTTTTCCATATGATATGAGTTAGTATTTATAAATATAAATCATTATTTGAGTTAAAAAAAAATAATACCAATTAATGGTAGGTAAATTTTTTATAAAAACATAGGGGGCATTTTTTAAAATAAAAAAAATTGTAAAAAAAATTGTAAAGAATTCTTTTTTTAAAAAAACTTGTCTATCTTTGTAGTCACAAAAATAAATCAATACTATGCGTGACTTTATTAAAATCTCCGTTATTCTTCTCATTATCTATTGTGTATGGGATTATATGAAAGAACACAATCTAACATTGGTTGAAATGTTCACAACTTTCCCAGCACAAAATATTAATAATTCTATGGAGAATGTTAATGTAACTATTAACAACCAAAGAGATTATAACTATAACAATGTTAGTCATAATTCTAATGTTCAAGAAACTTCATATCAACCAAAACCTAAAGTTTCTACTGAAGATGTAATAGTTAAACCACTTGGAAATGTTGATTATAGTGACTTAACTGATGCTTGTAGTATTATAAAGGAAGCCTATGGTTTTAATTGTGTCATTGGTGAACCTGAACCAATAACTCCTGATTTATACATTTCAGGTACTGAAGACATCATAAATGCTCACACTTGTTATGAAAAGTTTTATACTAAACGTAGAGTTGTTTACATTGTAGATAAAAGACTTTGGGCAACTGGTGATTTCTTGAGAGGTTATGCCGCAATGAATGCAGGATTTGTAATTGTTAGAGGTGAAAAATCTTTTTTGAGAGAAACTATAGTCCACGAAATGGGTCATACTTTTGGTTTGGGACATTGTGATGATTTGGGTTGTATTATGGCAACTAACAATGACCAATATGACACAGGAAGATTTTGTAACAAATGCAGAAATAAAATTTCACACTTTTTTAATTAAAAAAATATGAACACACCTAAAGATAAATTGATGAAATTCTACCAAAAAAATGGTATCCTTGAACTTAGTAAAGTCACAGGATTAACAATAAAAGAATTAGTTGATTTATTAAATTTAAATTTCAAAACATTTGAGGATATTAACTTTATGCCCCATTATGGAGGTGTTGCAGGTAAAATTATGTTTAAAAATGGGTATGGTGCTTCGGTAATTCGTCATGAACATTCATATGGTGGTAAAAAAGGTCTTTATGAATTAGCAGTTCTTGATAATGAAGGTAATTTAACTTATGATACACCAGTTACAAATGATGTTCTTGGATTTTTAAGTCCAAAAGAAGTAACAGATTATTTAATTCAAATACAAGATTTAAAAAATTAAAATTATGCCTAGATTTTATCAAGAAGTAGAAGCTGAAGTTGACATAGATGTTGAAGACTTCATTTATCAATGTTCCGATAGAGATATTGAGAAAATAATCAAATGTTTGGTTGAGGAAGGTAAATTACCTAAAACATTGACAACTTATAGTAAGACTCAAAGTCTATCTCTTAGTGAAGTTACTTGGTATGAAACCATTGAAAAGATAAGAAGTAATAGATTTCTACTAAGTGATGAAGAAACTGAATTAATTGAAAAAATAGCAAAAAGATTTTAATCAAAACCCTTGACAAACCAAAGTATTAATTATATACTTTCAAAACAAATTCAAAAACAGAATATTATGAACTTCTTAGACGCATTACAAACAGAAGATACCTTAACTGAAAATGGTATGGTTACAAATTCATCAACTCTTAACGAGTGTGTGAATCTATTCTTCACCATTGGAGCAATGAGAGGACAAGACAAAGAAAGATTGTTAAGTCTATTCTCAAAGGCTTTCATTGAGAATCCTCAGACTGCATTGCGTATATTATTTTGGGCAAGAGATGTTCGTGGTGGTGCTGGTGAAAGACAAATATTCCGTGATATAATCCAACTCTTAGCAGAGGTGGCACCAGAAGTATTGGCGAAGAATATTAAATTCATTCCTGAATTCGGTCGTTGGGACGATATTACAGTCCTATTCAATACAAAAGTGAATGACGATGCGATTAACACAATAGTACAAGGTTTAGAAGCCAAAAATGGACTATGTGCAAAGTGGATGCCAAGAAAAGGAGTTATTTTTAACTCAATCAGGAAGGTTATGGGTCTTACACCAAAAACATTACGTAAAATGTTGGTAGTTCTTTCCAAAACGGTCGAGCAAAAGATGTGTGCTAACGAGTGGACAAATATTGAATACTCAAAAGTACCATCTTTGGCTATGGCTCGATACACCAAAGCATTCTCTAAACACGATTTAACTGGTTTTGGAGTATACTTGGAATCATTGAAAAAAGGTGAGACTAAAGTAAACGCTGGGGCTGTATATCCATATGATATAGTTAAAACTTTGGGGCAAGGTGTCAAAGATTTGGCTGTAGAACAATGGAAAGCTCTTCCCAACTTTATGGAAGGAAGTACCGAAAGAATTTTACCAGTAGTTGATGTATCAGGTTCAATGTCTACTAGTGCTGGTAACAACAATAATCTATCTTGTATGGATGTTGCAGTATCATTGGGATTGTACATTTCAGAAAGAAATGAAGGTTCTTTTAAAGACTCTTTCATTACATTCTCTGAGAGACCAAAATTACAAAAGTTGAGTGGTAATCTATATAATAGATACATACAACTACGTACTGCTGATTGGGGTATGAGTACAAACTTGGAGTCTGTGTTCAAATTGATTCTAAACCAATCAATTAAACATAATGTACCTCAAAGTGAAATGCCGACCAAAATCCTTATCTTATCGGATATGGAATTTAATCAAGCAACTGGACGTAATAATTCCGCAATTCAAATGATTCGTAAAGAATATGAGAATAGTGGATATCAACTACCTGGTATTATCTTTTGGAACATACAATCGAGAGGAGATAACTTCCCAGTTCGTTTTGATGAAAGTGGTACAGCGTTAATATCTGGTTTTAGTCCATCAATCTTGAAGTCAATTCTTGGGGGAAAAGAACTATCACCAATATTAATTATGAATGAAACCATCGAGTCCGAAAGATATAAGATGATAGAAGTTTAAAAAAATGGAAAAATTGGTTTAAAAGGAATGATTACTGCAAAGTTAACACAACAAATCAATTAATCAAAATGGTAGCCGAGGATAGGTTCAAACCCTGTCACCCTCTGATAAGGAGGGGGGTTAGTCTCACTTTCCTAATCGCACGGGAATAAATTACTAACCAAAACCCATTCTGAAACCAATTTTTCCTATTTTTTCTTGACTTAATGAAACTTTTAAATTAATTTTACGTTATATAGAACAAAGGATAGATTCAGCAAACTAAAAAAATCAAAACTTGTAAATTTGAACAAAAACTATCCTGACAATTAAGGTTATAACGAATGACTTCAGCAACTTAAAAAAGACAGCACATCTTAAAAAATCATTCCGAACCAAACTTTTTAATAATTTAGTAATATTTATAAACAAATAACAAAAATGAGAACATCGATAAACCATATTAGTAATTCAGTACAACCGCAATTTAAAAATTGTTGGTCAGCGGATTCTTATGGTTCAGGTGGAATCTCGTGATGGTAAAAAAGATATTAATTTTTTATACAAACCCTGGACAAAAGACGTTCAGGGTTTTTTTGTGTTCTTTGACATCGTTGGTAAAATATAATCCCCCTTGGTATAAAGGTTGATTACATCAGATTTTGAATCTGAGGATGGTGGTTCAATTCCATCAGGGGGAACAATTTAAAGTGGTGAAATTTGACCACTTTAAAAAAAATATCAAATCTTGGAACTAATAGAACTTAAGGTTGGTTCATATAGATGAAAGTTGATTATTAAATTTTAAAATAAAAAATTATGGAACTAGTAAGAAAGGGGGAATCGAGATGTTATGTATTCCGTGAAGAAGACATCCAAAAGGTATATGATACCATCAAAGAAATTGATAATTTTGAATTTGATTATATGCCTAATAATTGGGTAACAGTTTTCAATAGTAAAGACGTACATAAAAACTATATGGTATATAATGGTAAATTTGACATTGATGTACCTAAACTGATTGACGAGTGTGGTAAAAGGGGTGTAGGTATCATTGTTAGGTCTACTAATATTCAAGATGATTGTTGGTAAAAAAAACTTGATAAAACATTTGGAAATAAGAATATAGTGTCGTAATTTTGTGGAAGAGTAAGGAAAGGTCGTAGGTAGCACTGTCCACAACCAGCCTTAAACGTGGTGGATACTTACTCTAAATTTTTTCAAACTTAAAATATTAATTTTATGACTAAAAATCAAATTTTAAATCTTGAAGTTGGGGATGTTATTCCAAATATGTTTGGTAAACTAAAAAAAGTCACAAGAATTTTACATAAAGGAACTGACATTAATGGAAAAATGTTTGTTTATTTTTACCAAGAATTTGGGGATAGTAGTGAAATGTCTTCAACTTTAAAAGAAGGTAATCAAATATAAATTATGGTGGGATTGCCAAGTTGGTCAAGGCGAATAGCTGAAGATTATTTAATGTAGGTTCGATTCCTACTCCCACCACCAAACAACTATAAGACAATGAGAAGCAAAACCGTAGATAGATTGCTGAAAAGCACACCGAAAGATGTAGAAATCTTTGTGGATTGGTATGCCGACCTGGTGGTTCGCATCAATCAGCTATTGCGTGAAAACGACATCAGCAAAAAGGAACTCGCAGAGAAGATGGACAAAAAACCATCTGAAATTTAGAAATGGATTATATGAGGTATGAACCCAAATGGAGAGGGACAACATTGTGGATGTTGGTTTAGTGAGTTCGATTCTCATCATACCTACTTAAACAAATTGGAAAGTTAAGCTCGGCGGCCCGAGTCTACGTCTTGAAAACGATAGGTACAATTGTATTGTATGGGGCTCGACACCTCAGCTTTCCGCAAATATTTAGTCCCATAGTTCAATGGATTAGAACCGAACAATACGAATGTTCAAATACCCGTTCAAATCGGGTTGGGACTACAAAACTCAGTCTTGTGGCGGAATGGTAGACGCAGCTGTGATAACTTCGCTGGAAGGTGAATCTCCTTTAAAATATTAGCAGGGTCAATCAGTTCTCAGTTATCGTATAGGTTCAAATCCTATCAAGACTACAAAAAAAAATTTTAAATCTTGGAACTAAATGGTGAGAGAAGGGGTTTATGTAAATGAATTTAGAAACAATTGGAGGATAAAGTAATCAGGGTCGTTACCACCGCCTGCTAAGCGAGTGGCACCAAGTATGGTGTGGGGTTCGTGTCCTCTGTCCTCCGCAAAAAAATATTAATAAGATTAGAGCAGTTGAGTTCATAACTCAAAGGAATGCAGACAGTGGAGATGAGCGACCCACCTAATCATTTTAAATGAATAAAAAAATATTCCAAAGTGTTTGGAAATTAGAAAATGAAATCGTAATTTTGTGATACAATAATAGTCCTGTGGCGGAATTGGTAGACGCTATTAAGATAACTAAGGCAGTATATTTTCTCGGAGTAAATATGCAAAGTCATAGTGTTGTACAGATTATCCGAGTGACGAGTACATGCTTAATTTTTACAGGTTCGAATCCTGTCAGGACTACAAAAAATTAAAAAATAAAAGTTATGGACACACATTATTGGGTAAGATTTGAGATTAGAATTGAAACTATCAACAATCAATTAACTTCTGATGAACAAAAAGAAATCTTTGACTATATAAAATCAAGAATTGACGGTAGAGATGACATAGATAGACCTAAAAAGTTGGATTGTTGTTTTGTCAATATGAGGAAATTTTAGATAAGTTAAATCAAGTCCTGTGGCGAAAGCTAAGGGTAGAGTGAAGATTGAATGTTCAGACACTCCTTAATACTAGGATTGGAGCGAAAGGTCTAACATAAACAATATGTAGCTTAATACGGGTTCGAATCCTGTCAGGACTATTTTTTAAACTATAAAATTAAAATATAATGAACGCAAGAAAAGAAATACTTGGAAAAATAGAAGAGTTTGAAAAACGTGTGAAGTATTGGAAAGATAGACAAATAAATTTTAAATGGACAGAAGAAACTATAAAAGAGGGTGACCCATTATTTGTAATGTGTCAAGATTTTGAACATTCTTTTAAAGAAAAAATATTACTCTTGCAATGGGTATTAGATTTAATTAAAGATGAAAATTAAAACAAACTAATATGATAAATAAAATTTCAGCACTTTTTGCACTTTTAATCGGTATAATGTATTTTTCTTTATTTGCATACGATATAGAATATGACCGAGATTTAATGACTTGGTTTTGGCTATTATTTTCCGAAATTTGGTTTATGATTAGTTTACGTTTTTGGATTTTATATGATAAAAATAATTAAAAAATGTTAGTAATTATTGGTCTTTTATTTTTGATAATTGGAATCTTATTCTTAATTTTGTCTTACAAAACAAAGAACTCAGACTTGTTTATAGTTGGAATTATATTTCTAATTGTTCTTTTGTTTGGATTTATATATGGTTTAATAATATAGAGTAGTAGCGCAATTGGTAGCGCACTCGGTTTGGGACCGAGAGATTTTGCAGGTTCGAGTCCTGTCTACTCTACAAGATTTAGGAAAGTATCCCCTCAGCCTTATACGCCGTAGAAAGGGTAACTGGTAACATATGGGTTCGAACCCCATCTTTCCTACAAAATTATAATACGGCAAGTATACCCTCCGTCTGATACACGGTAGAAAGGTTAATTGGTTACATATAGGTTCGATTCCTATCTTGCCGACAACAATAAGTCTCAGTAACTCAGTGGTTTAGAGTTCTCGACTGTTAATCGAGTGGTCGTAGGTTCGAATCCTACCTGGGACGCAAATTTTAATAAATTATGGTTAATGTAAAAATTGGTGAATTTAAGGTTGGTGATAAGTTGTTTATTGATTATAGTGAAGATAATCCAAACAATAAACACATCGAAATTAGAGCAATTGTGGATATGGAGGTGGTGATTTATTTGGATGACAAAAATAACTACCATATGGAACCAATTCATTACTTCAATGTGTTATGTAGATGTCACTCACTTAAAAAAATAACAAATGAAACGGACAATTAGAAAACCAAGTTCTGCAAAGTTTTATGAAATGCTTAGAAATAAGTACAACAACTACATTAAGAAACAAGAAAATGAAATGGAAGATTCTACAAATTAGATTCCAACCTAAAAAATTTAATTAACAATATATAATTTTCATATGAAAAAAGAGTTTTTATTTAATGATAACATTATTGATTTTGAATTTGACGAAGTAATAGATAAAAAAATAAATGTTAAGGTATTTCACTATTTCAATAATAATCTTTTATTTGAAAAAATTGATGATAGAATAATTTGTCTTAAAGGTATTGGTAAATTATTCTTTCAAGAAGGATTCCCAATTTCATTATCTATTTCAAAATTAAAAGAACAAGGGGTTGAGGTTAGTATATTACACGTTGCTGATGAATGTTTAAAAAATGGGTGGTCACCAATCACAACATATAATAAATTAAAATCTGACTTTGAAGAAGATATTGACAAAGAAAATCATTATGATTTACATTTATTAAAAAAATTTTGTGAATCAAATTATGAAGACCAAAGAGAAATGATATTTGAATATCTGTTTAAATGCAAAACTGATGATGTTAGAAATAAAAAAAATGAAAATCCAATAAATTGGTTACAATCACTTGTAACTAGTGGGGCTAAAAATAAACTTTAACAAGAAAATGACCCTGTAGCTTAGCTGGTTTAAAGCACAATACTTTTAATATTGGGAGCGGGAGTTCGAATCTCCCCAGGGTCACAACACAATGTCCTTATGGTGTAATGGTTAAACATCCCACTCTTACAAAGTGGAGACGAGAAGTATAATCCTAGTTCGAATCTAGGTAAGGACACATTAAATGATTTTTAAAATATAAAAAAATGAAAAAAATATTATTTCTTGGTTTGATATCTGTATTATTCCTTAGTTGCAAAAGAGAAGCTAAAGAAGAAATAGAAACAGATAATACTAATTATAGTGTTGAACTTCTATTTGAAGTTGATGGATGTAAAGTCTATCGATTTTTGGATGGTGAATTCCATTATTTCACAACTTGTAATGGTTCTGTAACTCATAAAAGTAATGAAAAAAACTCCAAAGATTTGGAAATACAAACCGTTGTGAAATAAAGATTTGAACAATTAAGGGACCGAGCCTGCCTACAATTTCGGTGTGAGGTGCTAGTAGGTAATTGTTCTTTATGTTATAATAGTACCACGAGGCATCCCATAAGAACTGCTCACTGCTGTGGTCTTGTTGCTTGTAAACGAATAGCCCAAGGTATAAGTTAGGAAGCTTAACTCAACCTATCCCCCACTGACGAGTGGGGTGAAGTTGGGGGATTAAAAAAGAAACAATAGGGTCGGGTGGCCGAGTTGGTTAAGGCACTAGTCTGCAAAACTATCGAATGAAAAATTCATCGTGGGTTCAAATCCCTCCCCGACCTCAAAAAAAAAGTTCAGTTAGTTATTTTTACTCATTTTGTTGATATTTATATATATATATATATGAAATGGAATGATAACGATATTGAAAAATTAATTGATTTGGTTAATCAAGGATTAAAACCAAATAGTATTGCTGAAATTTTTGGGGTTACGTATAAAACGATAACTAATAAAATGTTTAGATTGGGTTTACAAGTAGTTTATACAACAAATAAAACTTGTAAAAATTGTGGAAATACATTTGAGTCTTATTTAAGTAAAAACAAATTATTTTGTAATTCATCTTGTTCAACAACGTTTAATAATAAAAAACGTAAACATAGTGAAGAAACTAAAAATAAAATATCAAAAACATTAAAAAGTAAACCAACTAAACCAACTAAGCCTACTAAACCTAAAGTTGGTAAAATAAAAACTTGTAGGATTTGTAATAATAAAGTTATTGAAAAGTACAAAATTGTTTGTACTAATTGTAGGTTAGAGTATTATCAATATTATAGACCTTCTTGTACTTTTCAATTTAATGTAAAGGATTATCCACAAGAATTTGATTTAATTTTAATTGAACAATATGGATGGTATTCTCCAACAAATAAAAAAAATAATTTGGTTGGAGTCACAAAAGACCATAAATATTCAGTGATGGAAGGTTATAGAAATAAAATAGACCCTAATATTTTATCTCATCCAGCAAATTGTGAATTACTTTTATTTTCGGATAATTCGTCTAAAAATGGTAAATCGTCTTTAACATTAACCGAATTGCTTGAAAATATTGAAATTTGGAATAAGAAATACGGAAATATTTAAAAGTTATTATTATCTTTACAAAACATATGGGAATGTAGCTCAATTGGATTAGAGTAGTGGATTCCAGACCCACAGGTTATAGGTTCGAGTCCTATCGTTCTCGCAAATTTTATCAACAATTTAAAATACTTATTATGGTAAGGGATTACATAATCGAAACATTAAAGAAAATCAAGGAACACGATGAGAAGGTGCACAAGTTGTATGATATGGGAGTTGATTTACTTGACTTTAACAATACCACGTCCCAACTTGAGAAGTCTATTCCGACCATCCTCAGAAAAGAAAAAGACGAATCATACGGATGGATACAGGATTTAGTTGGTTGGTGGTTGTATGAAAATATTGAAAAAAAGATTTGGTATGATGAAATTGAAGTTAATGTTGAAAGTGTCGAAGATTTTACCGACTATTTATTAAAAGAGTACAGCTCTATTAATGAATAATCGTTTAAACTATGAAAATTTTCTATTCAATTTTACTAATCTTTTTACCTTTTTTAATTTATTCCCAAGGTCTTATAATAAATGAAATATCAAATGGTGATTCTGGAAACAGAGAATATTTTGAGTTAGTTGTTATTGGCTCGACTTCAAACCCTACAATAAGTGTAGACTTGGGTGGATGGATAATAGATGATAATAATGGAGATTTTGAAGGTGTTTTAAGTGGGGTTGGTACAGCTCAAGGTCATATAAGAATTAAACCAGGATGTTTATCTAATGTAAAACCTGGGTCAATTATTTTAATTTATAATAGTGCTGATGTTAATCCCACTTTTGGGATAACTCCAGACCCATTAGATTTTGATGGTGATTGTGTTTATATTTTACCAATAAGTGATTTGTGTTTGGATAATACATCAAATTTACCAACAACAACAAATCCATTGTATACTCCAGTTAGTTATACCGCAACAAGAATTTGGGATAGGATTGGATTTAGAAATGATGGTGATGCCGCACAAGTTAGAAGTCCAAATGGTTTATTTTTTCACGGATTTTCATACGGGGATGTGTCAACCCCATTTCCCACTTTTCCATTTGGTGGTTCATCTTTTAATATTATAACAGGGAGTGGATTACAAAGAAATTATTTTTTCAATAGTGGTAGTTTTGGAGCAAAAGTCAATTTCAGTAGAGGTGTTGCCCCAACAAATGAAACTCCAGGTCAACCAAATAATGATGCCAATAGATATTTTATAAATTCATTAAGAATTGGGACTTATAATTATTCAAACTTATTAGACCCAATTAATATTGGTTCATCAACAACATTGGTTGATTGTGGGACAATATTACCAATTGGTATAATTGAATTTAAGGGAACAAAAATTAACGATAATGTCAATCTTCAATGGACGCTTGATAATGTCACAGAAGTCAATTATATTGAGTTGGAGAAGAGTTCAAATGGTTATGATTTCTATCCCATTTCTGAGATTTATCCTTATGATTTAACAATGAATTATATTGATGATTTGACTTACTCAGAAAATTATTATAGACTTAAAATTGTTGAATATAGTGGTGATATAACTTATAGTAATATTATTAATATCTCAAATAAAATTAACGATGATGTATTAATATATCCCAATCCAACAAAAGATATATTGAATATAAAAACAATCAAAAATATTAATAGAATTTCACTATTTAATGAACTTGGGGTTGAATTTGTTATTGAGAATCCGACATCTCAAATTGATTTATCCTCATTGTCAAAAGGAATTTATATAGTTAAGATTAATATTGATGAGAATACAATTATTAAAAAAATAATATTAATTTAAATGGCTTATATTGAAGGTAATTTTTTCCCCTTAAAGGTATATGTTCGAAATGAATATCTATATCAAAATAAGAAGGGATTTGGTGAATTTACTGAGGGTGTTATAATATCAATTAGATGTTTACCAGGACAAGCGGCACTATTCCAAGTATTATTTAATAATGGTGTTATGAGAGATAAACTTCCATCTCACGCATTATTAACTGAACCAAAATTACCTGATGTTGATTTACCATTCCATTATCTTCAAATATGGAATTGTTTTTCATATAATTTCTCGGTACATCATTTAAGTTATGTCTATGATACCAGAGTTTCAGTCTTTATGAAAGATAAGAAATGGTATGATGGAAGTTATTATGCCACAATAAATTGGGGTTCTAGTGATTTGAATAGTGATTTTACCTTGGCTGAAGACCCAATGGAACATAAGTCACACCATATATTACTACTAGATAATGGCCAGATTGCCCTACAACCGAATAATAGGATAAGATGGTCAGAACCATCCTTTGTCACAAAATCTTTCCCTGAGAGACCTGATTATTTGGTTAATAAGGATTATTATAATTGTGAGGGTTATGATAAGTGGGCGACCGAGGATTCTGAGTATATGTTTTATGATACAAATGAAAATAAATAATTTTTAAATATGACACCAATGGTAATTGTAAATTTCTATAAACCCTATGATACAACTTGGGAACTACTCCAACTAATGGCATTGGATAAAATTGCCGAACACGAAAAGGAAACAAGTGAAGTTGAATTTGGAGATGTATCCGTTCAACAACAATTTGATGATTATCGTGCAGCTTGTTTTCAAGGGTTAAAAACATTTATAATGCAAGTTTTAAATGAATGGGGAACTGAAAACATCTTGGTGTTTAATGATAAATTCTATAAGAAATTTGAACATATGGAAATGGAGGGTAGATTAAAAACTTATACAACTCCCAATGTTTTCAAAACATCAAAAGAATTATTCAAATGTTTAAAGAAAGAAAAGTTTCAGTTAGAACCAGATGATTTTGATTTCATTCACGAAACTTTTTCAAGTGCTGATGATGTTGTGTGTAATATATTCGCATTTGAATATGAATTAAAAGAAATTGATGATGATAAGGATTGGTTAGATGAGAACGGATTTGGTGATATTTTAGAATAAAAAAAAGATAATAATATGAAAACAATAGGCGTATTAGAAGCATTGAAAGATGAAACAATTAAAAAAGGAGATAAAATAATTATTGAACTTATTGTTGATGAAATAGATATTGAAAGTATGTACCCATTATCTGCATTTTGTTTTAATAAATATGATGAAATATCAAAAACTAATTATTTTAAATTGTCATGGAGTACTAAAATAAAAATAAAAGACAATAATAGTTAATTTTTTTTGTAACCAACTTGACCTTTTGTATTATATCGTTATATTTAATAAAAAAATAGTAAAAACTTCACAAATGAAACACAATCTCTATATGGACTTAACGACTGGAGCTGAGGGTAGAAATCCTCGGATGGAGATGGTATAATATAAGGTTTTAATTGTTAATAAAATCAAATCCATCTTCCTAAAAAAAAGATGGATTTTTTTTTGTCACAGAGTTTGGGAATTAGAAATGGTTTTGTAACTTTGTGGTATGAGAAAACAAACACCATACATATCCTCTTCGGTCGCCATAAAAGGGATTAATGATTCAGGACTTGCAAAGTCTGAAACAAACGATTGTGTAGTTAGAGCTTTTGCTTCAGCTTTCAACGTGACTTATGATTTTGCTCACAAAAAGGTTGCTGAAATATTTGGAAGAAAAAACGGACAAGGAACTTATTGTTTTAGTTTGGTGATGAGGTCTTTGGAAAGTAAAGGAATTAGTGTTAATAGAAAAAAAATTAAAACAATAAGTAAAGATGTGAACCTTTCTTATTGGATTAAGGTTAAAGGTGTAAACACTTTGAGAAGTATGACAACTGCAAAGTTTTTGGAGGATTATCCCAAAGGAACTTACATAGTCACAGTCAAAGGTCACGCTTTTACAATTAAAGATGGGGTGGTGATTGGAAATCCTGATGATGCAACAAAGAGAAAAAAAACTATCTATGGAGCTTGGAAAATTGGATAAGATTACCTACTTTTGTGATGTTCATTGAAATTGAGGGAAAAATATTAAAGGGCTATTGGTGTAGTGGTCGAACATGCCACCCTGTCACGGTGGAGAACAGGGGTTCAAATCCCCTATAGCTCGCAATACTTTAATTAATCGGTTGGTGTAAGTGGAAATGAATACCACCTTGGGTAGCAACCTATTTTTAGAATGGGGGATGTAGGTTCGAATCCTACACTGGTTAAAAAAAGTTTTAAAAGTTGGAACTAAATGATATGAAGGTTGGTTTATAATAATGTAACTTAAAAAAATAGATTATGACAAACTTTATGATAAATTTTATTATTCTTGCTATTTTTATAATGCTTTTGGGTTTTATTGGTAACTATATCATAAAAAAATATCCAGATTCTTGGGTAGCAAAATGGTGGGATGATATGACTGATATTGGTCATTGGTGGTAAATTAAAATAATATCTATGTCACGAGATTAAGATGTGACTTACGTTCTAAGGAGTTTACTTATTGTCAATTAGGGCGGACGAAGGCAACATAAGTTATATTATGGTGACTTGATATTCACCATAACGAATACAAGATATCAAAAAGAGAAGTGGAGAATCACTTATTCAAAACTTCTCTTAATTTTTGCCTAGGTGGTGTAATGGTAGCCACGCAAGACTTAAAATCTTGTGACCAGTAAGGTCGTGCGGGTTCGAGTCCCGCCCTGGGTACAAAAAAATAAAAAACATGATATATTTTAAAATTTACTTTACACTACTTCTTATCACAATCATAGTTGCTGGAGTTACTGGGTCGCTTATGAATAGCGATACTAAAAGAAGTGATTTATGGTTCAAGATTTCAAACACTTGTTGGATAGCAACATTAGTTATGGTTATTGCAGGCGTATTAACTTCTGTATGGATTCTACATTAGAATCTTGTCGGGACTACAAAAAAAAGTTTAAAAAAGATTTGGAATTAAGAAAATCAAATCGTAATTTTGTGAGACAATAGTCTTGTGGCGGAATGGAAGACGCTCGCTTCAAGGTGCGGTTAGTCAACGAAATGTAAAGCTAACGTACAGGTTCGAATCCTGTCAGGACTACAAATGTGTTGTTCCTTTGAGAAAGGAAATATAAAGATGAGTGACATTACTTGAATTATGGAATAGTAACATAATCGTACACTACAACACAGAGGATTTCTCATCCTCAAATTTTTAAAAACGCACCATTCGACAAGGGGTCTAAGTCACCTCCCTTTCACGGAGGAGTCACGGGTTCGAATCCCGTATGGTGTACAAATCTCAGAAGTAATTAATCTGGGGCTGAGAGGTTCGAAACTCACGGAAATGATTATGGTGTAGGCGCACGGAAAGATAAAGTATGAGAATGGTAAGTACCCATTAAAGAAATTGACATCAGGATTAAGGTTCGAATCCTTATTAATCAACAAACATTATGTGTATAGGATTTTTGGGTTGTGTATAGGATTTTCGGGTTTTTTGTGATATTTATATAATATGGAAGAATTAAATAGACATCAAAAAGCTGCATTGGTAAGTGGTATTAAGCGTAGACAGAAATCACTACAAGAATACTACGAAAATCCTAATATTTGTAGGTGTTGCAATAAACCAATTATGGTTGGTGAAAAACAAAAAGTTCGTGAGGTTAGAAGAAAAGTTTTTTGTGACCATAGTTGTTCTGCAACTTTTAATAATCAACAAAGAGAAATTAAAGAACCGATTAAAAAAAATAAAGAACCAAGACCTAAAAAGGAAAATAAAGAATCTAAACCTAAAAAGGAAAAATTTGAATTTATTTTAGGTTTAACTAAAAAAGATTTGTTTGAAAAACACGAAATTTATTATAGATTTAGAGCAGTAATTAGGAAACATGCACATTATATTTTCAACAAACATCATAAAGACCAAAAATGTAAGGTTTGTGGATATAATACTCACGTAGAAGTTTGTCATATAAAATCAGTTTCATCTTTCAGTGATGATACTCTAATAATTGAGATAAATTCTATAGATAATTTAGTTGGGTTATGCCCTAATCATCATTGGGAATTTGACAATGGTAAAATAAAATTATAACACATCACGCAAGGTGGACGAGTGGTCAATGTCAGGGGTCTCATAAGCCTCTTCTGCGAAAGTGGAACTTCGGTTCGAATCCGAACTTTGCGTCAAATTATTAAAAGGGTGTCTATCCAAATTGGTGAAGGAAGCTGTCTGTAAAACAGTTGCTATATGCTAAACTTGGGGGTTCGAATCCCTCGGCACCCACAAAAGAAATGAAACCTTACATAGGATGGATTAGCACCATTGAAAGGGAACTTGGCTCTCATAGGGTCGCAACCTAAATCGAGAGTAATAATGACCCAAGTTGCTATGTAGGAGACCCTGCTCTACCGTGCACGGTATCAGGTGATGGGGAACAAACCATCATTAAACGTCTTGCCCATATAATGCTTATGGAAGGACTTTCATTTCTAATTTGCAGTAATAGCTCAATGGTAGAGTTCTTGTCTTCCAAACAAGATGTTGCGAGTTCGAGTCTCGCTTACTGCTCCAAATTTAAAAATTCATTATGAATCAGTCCGAATTTAGAAATCTTAGAACTGGGGATAAAATCCATATTAAGTCTCGTGATGGTTTATATACCTTCTTAAAAAAAGACTTTAGAACTGGTGAAATTCATATAACCTGTAAAATATGGCAATATGAAGAAAATCCGATAAGAGTAACAAGTTTTGATGATTTCAAATGTTTGGCTGGTGGTTTATGGAGAAAAATTATGTAATAGGAGAAAGTAAGTCGGTTGGTGTATAGCTTCCTTACGTCTAAAATTTAAGCACGATTACATAATACAAAAAGGGGGATTAGCTCAGCTGGCTAGAGCACTTGATTTGCATTCAAGAGGTCATCGGTTCGACTCCGATATCCTCCACTGAAAAATAAACATTGTTTTAAATTTAATTTATGAAAAAATTTTTAGTATTTTTAGTGTTAGTAGTATTATTGACATCTTGGTCATATACACCCCCACGTAGGGTATTATTTATCGGTGATAGTTTAACCTGTGCAACTGGTGGGTGGCAAGACCAAGTTTCCAAACATTTTGGATATCAAAGGGTCAATTTATCTAAAGGTGGTGTTAGAACGGATTATATGAGGACAACCCTAAATGCTTGTTTTAAAAACGATTCAGCTTTTTCAAGTGTTTTTATCTATGGTGGATGTAATGATGCTTTCTCTTATGTAAATCTCCAAGGTGCGGTTAATAACATTCAAATGATGGTTGATAGTTGTAATAGAAGAGGAATTGAACCAATTGTGATTGTGGGTTTTAATCCAGCTCAAGTAACAACAAAGACTGTGTATGATGCAGAAACAACCAAGAGATGTGTTGGAAGATACATTGAGTTTCAAAAGTTGATGGTTCACGAGAAAACTGGTTTAAAAAATTGTAAGATAATTCCAATGGACACTACAATGTTTTATAGTGATACTGGAGATGGAATTCATTTTGCTGCGAGTGGTCATAGAAAATTTGCTAATTGGGTTATAAATCATATGGAAAAATGAAAAAAATATTTTGGTTTTCAATTTTAATCACTATCTTTGTATCCTGTAACAAACACCCCACGATAGAACCTGGTGATATTGTTAAGAAGTGTGTAATTGATACGATGTATATTACAGAATCTCCATCCACAATTGAATTTGGTAAGAGATATAATTATAAAACCGATTGTGATGAATTGATAATGACAAGAAGAAGTGATGTGTATGAAATAGGGGATACAATAACCTACGTTTATAAAAGAAGATAATTATTTGCCGTTTTCGCATAGTGGTTGATTGCACTGGATTTGTAACCCAGTTCCGTTAGGACACGTCAGTTCGAATCTGACAAACGGCTCCAAAAATCCCAATTGATGTAGATAGATTGGGTGGTCAGTAAGCCTAATTGCTCGTATTATGGTTAATATGTCACTATAACCAGGGTTGCCAAGACCAGATTGTTGGCAGTTTACACGAGATAGTCACTCGCATTTTCTACAAAAGGCAAAAAACACTAGTCCGTTTCTACAGGATGATGGGGCATTGAAAAAGTGTAGCTAACTTGGAAGATACCCCAAAATTTTTTAAAAAAAACATAGGAAAAAGTGAATAATTCAGGAAGAACAACTATCTTTGTCTTATTAATCACTGAAACACATAATCACAATGGCTAAAGAGAAAAAAACAATCCAAGTTGAGTTATTAAAAGAATTCGCAAACAACTATTTGGCTATTCCAATGGTTTCTATCCAAGAAAAAATGGGCATTATCACAATGATTGAAAAGGTTCTACACGAATCTAATGCCTATAAAGGTTATATGTATTTAAAACTTGAAGAAAACAATACCCCCCCAGCATTTGGTAGTGAGGGGTGGGCAACAAGAAAATATTTTTAATTTAAAACTTTGAATATTATGGCACTTATTTATGTAATCTTGGATAGTAACGATAGAATTCCAATTCTAACTGCAAGTAGTATTGAAAAAGCTGAATTACTTTTGAATCAATATATGGGTGTTGAAGGTCCTATATTTGATGAAAGTGTTGAGTATATAGGTTTTGAACCATTTGATGACAGAGGTTATTATGAAATTTATGAAGGTGAATACAAATATAAGACAGAAGATGGTGAACAAAGATTCATAAGATATTGTATGTCATTAGATAGTTTATATTAAAATTTAGTCCTGTGGCGGAATGGAAGACGTTTGGGTGCAAATCCCATTAGCCCAAAGGGGGTTACAATATATTGAGGTTCGATTCCTCTACTGGTACGGATGTGTCAGATTGGCGTTGTTGTAAATACAGGTTCGATTCCTGTCAGGACTACAACATTTAAAACATCAACTCGTAAAGAAAATGATGGCAAAGAGGTTCAGATAAAGGTAACGAGCTCCTACCTACCCTGAACAAGATGTTTTAATTAATATGGTCAAGTGGCGGAATGGAAGACGCTAAGTAAGATGGTGTACGTTTGTCCCATAAGAAAGACCGATGCAACAGAAATGTGAAGGGTCGTATAGGTTCAAATCCTATCTTGACTACAATGAGTAAGAGATACTCAGCAGTCTTAGTAAAGACTTAAATCTATACTCGGTTCTAAAGGGGACATCGTGAACGCCCCTTTCATGGGAATAAAGGCAGGTAGCAGAGCCTCCCAGTAGCTTGACTAATTTTAAGAGGGATGACCCACAGGTTTATTGAAAGCAAGAAAACCGATATATCTACTCACTTGGAATCTCAGAGTGGGGAAATTTGCACCCATAGCTCAACTGGACAGAGCAACCGCCTTCTAAGCGGAAGGGTACCGAAAGGTCATTGTAGGTTCGAGTCCTACTGGGTGTACTAAATTTTAATAGTAGCTATTGGTTTGAATTATTGATTTGTTTATATTTATAGTAAAATACTATTATGGAACAAAACAAATTCAATAAAGAAGATTTAGAAAACTTAATTCACACACAAAATAAGAGTTATCGTGAAATTGGTAAATTGTACGGAGTTAGTGACACTTATATCAAAAAAATAGCAAGAAAACTTGGTATAGAGTTATTGGTTAGAAAAGTGTTTCCTAAAGATTTTACCCCAATAAATAAAGGTACTTGTGAAATACTTACTTGTAAAAATTGTCTAGCTACTTTTCAAAAAAAATATGGTAATCCGAAATTTTGTTGTCATAGTTGTAGTATTGATTATAGACAAAAAAATAAATACAATCATTATTTATTCAACCAACAAGAATTTACTAATTGTATTTCAGATATGAAATGGTTTAAGAAATATATTCTTGAAGAACAAAATGAAAAATGTAATATTTGTAATATTGATAATTTTTGGAATGGTAAACCATTGAAGTTCATTTTAGACCATATTGATGGAAATGCCGCTAACAATACAAGAAATAATTTAAGACTGATTTGTCATAATTGTGATTCCCAATTGGACACTTACAAATCAAAAAATAAAAATTCGGCTAGAAAAAATAGGTATTTTTTAAACTATAAAAACAAATTATAAAATTATGAAATTTAAAGTAGGAGACAAAGTTTACAAACCGAAAGGTTACAAATTCCCAGGTATAGTTGTTGCGGTATTCCAAACCACATCTGGTGAAACGAGAATTGTTGCAGAATTAATTGATAATGGTATGTTACACATATTTAGTGAGAGTCAGCTTGAACTTGATATAAACTAAATAAATCATTATTAAGATATGAATTCTAAATTAACACAAAATAAAACACCTCTTCAAAACGTTATAGATAAAGTTGAAAAACTTACTAGAGAAGCTAAACAGAATACAGAGGAAAAAAGAAAATTAAACATAGTTATTTCTTATCTTTGGGACGAGTTACAAAATGAAAGATATGTAATGTCTGAAATTTATGAAAAAAGTAAAAAAGAAGATAATGAAGTAACTGGAAAAATGTGGATTGAAAAAAATTTTATAGACTATCAAAAATTTTTATAATGAAAGACGAAAATCAAGGTAAAACAAATGACCAAAGAGAATTTGCAATGTTTATGTTCTCTGGTTCAATGTTAGCACTAATTGTATTAGGATTGGTTTATCTAATCAAATTTGGATTTAACCTTTAAAAAAGACCTGAGTGGTGGAATGGTAGACACGTTTGGCTTAGACCCAAATTCCGTTTAAAGGAGTAAGAGTTCGAATCTCTTCTTAGGTACAAAAATTGGACATAAAAAAATGGAAGCAAAAATTCTTAAAAAAGGTATTAATGTTACCTATTATTTTCCACATGGAAATAATGAACCATTTTGTGTTACATTCATCAAATCAGGATGGAAGGAACATTATCACGTTATATCAGAGTGGGGTGATTCTGGAGATTTTACTCACAGAGTAATGAAACCTATTGAAATAATTGATATGTACAATTTGACAGCTGATGATTTACCAATTGGTAATGAAATTTATTTTATCTCTAAAAAAGAAATCTTGGAGCATCCAAATGATTATGATTTAGGTGAATTTGTTCGAAAAAAAATTTCTTAATGTAATTTTGTTTTTTTATCTTTGTATCAAATAATAAAACTATGAAAAAGAAAGATAAATTAAAAAATACAATTGACGCCATAGGGAATGGTGCTCGTTTGGTATATTTAGAGAAGAACCCTCACGGTTTCTCCTCAATAACAAAAGTTCATAAAACTATTAAACAATATACTAGAAAAAACAAACGAAATGAAATACAAAATATATTTGGATGATGAAAGAACTCCTAATGATAAGGATTGGACTATTGTTAGAAATTATGGTCAATTCATCAAAAAGATTTCTGAAATTGGATTAGAAAATGTAGCAGTAATTTCATTTGACCATGATTTGGGCGACACTGCGGTTGAAGAATATTACACAAACGTAATGAATAAAGGTATATTAGATTATGATAATATTGAAGAAAAAACTGGATATGATGCAGCTAAATGGTTGGTTGAACAATATATGGACAACATTACAAGTCCTTTCCCTCAAGTATATGTTCACTCAGCCAATCCTATTGGAGCTATTAATATTATTAATTATGTTAATCGTTTCCTAAGACATATCGGTAAGAAACAAACCGCAAAATTAAAAGTAGAACCTTTCACCATTCAACATAAATAAAAATGATATTAACAGAACAACAAGAAAAATTTTTTGAGTTTGTCAAAGAACAACATGGCACTCAAGTGAGAAAATATACGGGTGAACCTTATTGGACTCATCCATTGGCTGTCGCAGAATTAGTAAATAAATATAAATCAGATTCTTTTAGTAATGGTGAAGTATTTGCTATAGAAATATCGTTAGGTCATGATTTATTGGAAGATACTCCTTGTACTGTTGAAACTTTAAGAAAAAAATTAAGTGAGATTGGTTATCCCTATTTAAGTACTGAGATGATTGTTTCAGGTATTGGTCATTTAACCGACACCTATACTAAAGAAGCATATCCTAAACTCAATAGAGCCAAAAGAAAAGCTATGGAAGTTGAAAGGCTTGGTAGAATCCCTGCTTATTGTCAAACAATTAAATATGCTGACTTGATTGAGAACATTTCATCTATTGTTGAGTATGATAAATCTTTCGCTGTTACTTATCTTCAAGAGAAAAAAGAGTTACTTAAGAATATGAGGGGTGGAAATTTTAATCTTTACTTGAAAGCAATAGAAGTTTATTTGGAAGCTTTAAAAACTCTTGAGGGGTAAAAGGATTTTGATAAAATTCCTTATTGCCCAAAGTAAAACCTTTCACCATCCAACATAAATAAAAATGAATATTTTCTAATAAACATATAGTTAATTTGAGAATAGAAACCATTTTTCTTATATTTATATATAAAGATATATGGAAAATTGTAAAATTTGTTTCAAAGAATTTAAAAACTTAAAGGCACTTTCATCACATTTTAATTCTAAACATAAATTGAGTTCTAATGAATATTATGATGTTTTTCTGTTAAAAGAGGGTGAAGGTAAATGTAAAATTTGTGGAAACCCAACTTCATTTAGAAATCTAAATAAAGGTTATTTAGATAATTGTTCAATTGAATGTAGAGATAAAAATGAATCATTTAATAAAGGTTATTGGAAAGGTAAGAAACAAACTGAGGATACAATTAAAAAAAGAATCAAAAATACTAACCAAGTTTTAAAAGAACAAAAAAGAAAAGAAACAACATTAAAAAAATTTAATGTAGATAACCCCTCAAAAAACTCAGAGATTTCTAATAAAATTAGTTTAGCTTTAAAAGGAAGGAAGATTAAAAGAACAAATGAATGGCAAAAAAATATAATAACTGCTAAGAAAAAAAATGGCACAATCAAACATTCACAAGAAACCAAAGAAAAGATTACAAATTCTTTAAACATTTTTCACCAAAAAAATATTGATAGGGAAAAGTATATTACTAATTCATCAAACACCAAACATTTGACTGGTTGGTATAAAAAATTACATTTTAGAAGTTCTTTAGAACTTTCTTTTTTAATTAATAATCAAAATGTTAATTTTGAGAGTTGTGAGAATAAGTTATATGGTATTGTTTATATAATAGATGGTAAATCAAAAATATACTATCCAGATTTTACTGATGGTCAATTTATATATGAAATTAAACCTTATAGTTTGTTAAACTATAAAAATAACAATCTAAAAATTAAGTTAGGGTATGAAAAATATAGTAATAATTTTAAATTGATAACTGAAAAAGAATCTCCATATGTATCAAAAAAAATAATAGAGGAATTAATTAAACTAGGGGTTATTATTTTAAGTAAATCAAGTGAAAATAAATTTAAAAAATACAAATATTAGTTAACCAATTAAAGTTATTTTATGAACATTTTTTTCTTGGACTACGATGTTGTTAAATGTGCAAAGTATCATTGTGATAAACATTGTATCAAACAATTATTGGAATCAGCACAATTATTATGTGGTGCCCACCACGTAACAAATTCCAAATTGGATATCCCTTATAAATTATCCCACAAAAATCACCCTTGTTCAATATGGGTTAGAGAATCATTATCTAACTATTTATACCTATGTGAACTTGGATTGGAATTGTGTAAGGAGTATACTTATAGATATGGAAAACGTCATAAGTCCCAGGATGTTATTGAGTGGTGTGTAACAAATTTTGTCAATATTTGTGACAAAGGTTTCACTGAACCACCCAAAGCAATGCCTGATGAATATAAGGTTAAAGACGTTATTCAATCTTATAGGAACTATTACATTGGGGCAAAAAAAGATTTTGTTTCTTGGAAGAATCGTGATGTTCCCTATTGGTTTTGTGAAGAAAATCACTTAGAATTAGCATAAAAATAAAACTATGAATATATTCAATAAAATAATGACAGGATTTTGGTTTATACTATTTCTTCTATTTTTATTTACAATTAGAAAAAGGAGGAAGGCATGAAAGAAAAATTAACAAAGTTTCAAACAAAGGTTTGGCAAACAATTGAACCCATAATTAAAAAAGAATCTTATCAAGTTAATTTGACATTTGATGACGAATTTGTAATAACAAGAGATTCTAAATTTACAATTAAAATTTTTCCCAAAAAAGAAGTTTCAATAACAAAAGACAATACAATAATTTTTGAGGAAAAAGATATTACTGAATTTGTAAAATTTTTGGAAGAAATTAATTAAAAAAAGTCCCCATTTAATTTTGATATTAGGTGGGGATTTCTTAATTTTGTGAAACAATTAAAACGAATAAAACAATGGGAACAAACTACTACAGAATTCCAAGTGTGGAAGAAATGGAAAAAAGAAAACAAGAATTGATTGATACCATTAATTCTTTAGATATTCATCCATTTTCAATTCAAAGAAACTTTAGAACAATTAAAAAACAAATTGATTCTATTGATTATTACTCAATTTGGGATTTGTTTGTTGAAGGTGCAAACATTCACTTAGGTAAACGTAGTAGTGGATGGAAGTTTTTATGGAATTTCAATGACAAAAAATTTTATTCAAATAAAGAAGAATTATTGAACTTTATAAGAACAGGTAGGGTTGTAGATGAGTATGGTAATGAAATGGATGTTGAAGAGTTTATCACAATGGCACTAGTATGGGGACAACCTGATGGTTATGACCATAAAAAATATCGTAGAGAACATCCACGACAATACCACTACGATTTTGAACAACCTGAAGAATATATAGATGGATTAAGAGTTTCACCAAATACTGAATTTAGTTAATATGGAAAGAAAATTAGCGAGCATACAAATAGTAAAAGAAGTTAGACCAATAGTTGGGGCTGACGCTATAGAAGTTGTTAGAATAAACAATTGGGATGTTGTATCCAAAAAAGGAGAATACAAAGTTGGAGACTTTTGTATCTATTGTGAGATTGACTCCTTCTTACCCATTAAAGAAGAATTTGAATTCTTAAGAAAAACATCATACAAAAAAATGTCTGATGGTAGTGAAGGATTTAGATTGAAAACAATAAGATTAAGAGGACAATTAAGTCAAGGTCTATTGTTACCAATAAGTGTTCTTCCAATTGATATGGAACTAACTGAAGGAGAAGATGTTACTGAAATGTTGGGTATATTTAAATACGAACCCCCAATTCCAGCGGAACTTCAAGGTAAAGTTAAAGGTATGTTTCCATCTTTTATAAGAAAAACAGATGAAGAACGTATCCAAAACTTATCAAGTGAATACGAAAATATCAGATTGTCTGGTAAGGCATTTTATGTCACTGAGAAGTTGGATGGTTCAAGTGCTACATTCTACTACAAGGATGGTGTATTTGGGGTGTGTGCAAGAAATCTTGAGCTATTGGAGACTGAGGGTAATTCCTTTTGGAAAGTTGCAAGAGAATTGAATTTGGAGGAATCTTTATCTAAATTGGGTTATAATGTATGTGTTCAAGGTGAAATCATCGGAGAAGGAATCCAAGGTAACCCATACAAGATAAAAGGTCAAACTGTTAAATTCTTCAACGCATTTAATATTGATGAACAAAAAAATATCCAATTTACTAAATTCCTAATGTTAATGGAAGATTTGGGTTTAAAAACAGTTCCAATATTGGATTACGAATTTGTACTTCCAAAATCAATTGATGAATTATTGTTATTTGCTGAAGATAAATCTCAACTTAATGGGAACTTTGATAGGGAGGGTGTTGTTATAAGAGCATATGATAGAACAATATCATTCAAAGTTATATCAAACAAATTTTTGTTAAACGAAAAATAAATAAAACTATGGCTAAGAGACTTTCATATCAAGAAAAAAAAGAAAAAATGCTTGTTGACATCTTGAATAAGATGTTTGAAATTGCTGGCCACGATGTTACTTTTGAGGATATAAAAGACCGTAAAGATGCGTGGTATAATGATTGGACAATGACTGAAGAACAATACGAAGAATGGAAAAAATGGGGGGCAAACCAAATCAAAAAAGTAATGAAGTATACTGATACTTATGCCGACAGACAAATGTCAATGATTGGTGCAAATTGGGGTCTTAAATTTAATAAATAAGATATTTATAGTAAAGAAACTATTTAATGGAACGAGATATAATAACCTATCAAAGTATTTTTTTGGATGATGTTATTATTACCGTGTTATTTAAAGAAAATGAAAACTATGAGTTATTTACCAATTTTTTCGACCAATATGGTTTTGGATTTTATTATCCTAAAACAAAAACCATAATCATTGATGGTGAAATTTTTGTAAATACTGATTTAGATTTTGATGATTTAAGATTTGTTGAAGCACACGAAATTGCTCATCTTATGTTAGGTCATATAGGTGGTGAGAGATATGATGAAGATGAAATTGATGCCGACCTCGCAGCTTATAAACTTCTTACAAATAAAGGATTATCAACTAAAAGGTTAACTGATTCTTTTGAAGATAGACACGGAATTAAATTCTCAAAGAAATTATTGAAAAGGTTAGAAGGAAGATTATAACAAAGTACAACTCAGGTTGTACTTTTTTTGTTTGAGTCATATTTATCTGATATAATAAAATTATATTCAGACTTTTTGTTTTAAACTCTATCAAAATATGTTAACTATAAATAATTATCCCGATAAAAATGTTCTTCTTGGAGAAGTTCCTGGTAATATTGATGTTAATTTTGATAAAGCTCTTGAATCATTAATTAATTATTGGATTTCAAATAAACAATATAGTATTTCAATTAATAAAGTCCCAAATAATCCTAATGCTGTAACATTTGTAACAAATACTTGGACAAAAAAGGAAGATGGTAGTTGGCAGGCGGGTGACAATCAAGATTCAACATTTAAACAATGGGTTGAGGGTTCATATAATAAAAATGAACAAGTAAGTAAAAATGGAACATTTTCAGTTGATTTAACAAAAAAACAAATAATATTTACTCCCCCTACAACAACTACAACTGAAATAAATTGGAATAATTATCCTTGTGTAACTAGTAACCAAACTAAAAAAGAAATAAAAGCGAATGATGGTAGTATAAGTTATGAAATCAGTGGGTTTACATATTTTGGTAATGGTACTAAAAAAGATAAAAGTGGTGTCACATCTAAATATGAATGTACCGATAACAAAACAATATCTACAGGAACAACAAATTCTTTTAGTATTGGTTCTTCATCGTCTTCATCTTCTTCTTCATCAACTGGTTCAAACACAAGTGGTACACATCAAGAAGGTTTATCATATTGGGAAGGAGAACTTGAAAAAAAGGGTCCAGTAACTATAAAAACAGCGGTAAATCAAATTGGTAATTTAAATAAAGATGATAAAACAAAAGTTACTGAAAATACAATTACACATAAAATACTTAATGAACAAATTTTAAGAATAAAAAAACTAATGAATTTATGACATTTATTAAACCAATTAAATATGGTCATTTGACAAATGAAACGTCAAAAAAACATATATACACCCCCGATAATGTTGATTCCGTTTTAGCACCATATGAAGGGGTTATTACAGATGTTAATTATTCAAAATGCGATGGGTTGATTCAAATTTCACATTTATTAAATGGTAAAGTATTTTATTCTGAAATATGTGGAGTGAATAAAAATATTTATGTTGGAAGTGGCATGAGTGTAAAGAAAGGAGATATAATAGGACAATGTGGGGGTAAAGATATTAAATTTGTTATTAAAGATTCAAATAAGAATGAAATTGACTTACAACCTTTTTTTGTTGGTAAATTTGAACCTGATAAAAAGGATTTAGATAAAAAAGATTCGGATAAAGAAAAAAAAGAAAAAGGTTTAGGTAAACCATCGTCAGATAATGAAAAAAACAAAGAAAATAAAAAATACCAAAAAAATAAAGAAGACGATGAGGATGAAAACAAACCTTGGGATTTTACAAATTATGAACCAGGTATGACGTTACCAAATTTGTTTACAGCCGCAGCATTAACCCCATTTGATTTTATTGAAAAAGCTTTGAAACCAAAAAGAAAGGAAAAAAAAGAAGAAATTGAAAATTTACAAGAAGAACTAAAAAGAATAAAAAAACTATTAAAATAAAAAATCCCCATCTTAAAAAGTGGGGATTTTTACTTTTAGTTAGAAATTAAAACTATTTCTCAACTTTAGCTGTGTCAACAGAAGGAGTTGTAACTGTAGTAGCTTCAACTTTAGTTGAATCTTCAGTTGTTTTAGTTTCTTCAGTTTTTGCAGTTGTTCCACAAGATGTGAAAACTAAGCTCAAAGTTACAATTGCTCCAAAAAGTACGTTTTTCATTTTTTTAAGTTTTTTTTAAGATTTAATTTTGTTTTAGTTATTGAACACTTAATAAATACACAATATGTTTTAATAAGTCAAATGTATTTAAAAAATTTTATTAAAAATTATACTTATAAAAAAAACTAAATAATATGAACTGGAAACACACATTAATTATTGTGGTGTCTATTTTACTGATTGGAATGTTTTTGGGTTATTTGATAAGTTATAACGCAAAAGAGACAAGAAGTCTCCAACAACAAATTATAGATGCTGAAAGAAAAGCAATTGATTCCTTACACAAGGAATTGGTAACAATGAAATCTGAGAGAGAAAAAATGGAATCTCAACTTGAATCACTAACTATGGGTATTAGTATTAGTGAATCAAACTTATCAACAAAAATAAACCAACTAAAAATTCAGAACAATGTTAAGATTGATGCTATTACTAGCAGTACTAATGACCAACTCCTTGATGGTTTACGCGCAAGATACAATAAAAAATAATAAAGATTCTATTGAACCCAAAATCGATTTAATGGTCATCAACGGTGACACATTGTTTACAATGAATAGAAAGTTTGCTGAAAGAATTGCAATCGAACACGATTCATTAGAAATAATGGTAGACAAATTTAAAGAATGTAATGATGTGCTTTCAGCTAGTTTGGAACTTAAAGACCAATATAAAGTAGCTTTGGATAAATCAGAACAAGTTTCTGATATGTTAAGAAAGGAAGGTGATAAAAAAGATAAAATCATCAAGGGATATCAAACAATAGATGAGTCACAACAAAAGATTATTGGCGAATTACATAATGAATTCAAAAAAGCAAGAAATAGGAATAAATGGTTAACTGGATTAACCATAGGAGGTGTTTCAGTGGGGTTTACTTCAATTATCCTTTTACTACTAAAATAAGTTTATTATATTTTTTAGGTCTTCGGACATAAAAAATTAAATAATTTATTATTATGGGAATTACTTATTTTGCTTTAGGTATGCTCTCGATGTTGGCTCTATTATTTGTTGGAGTTATTGTTTGGGGTTTGGTTAAGGTACTAAGAATTGAAAGGCAGATTGTTGCCATAAAAGAAAACCAAAAATTTGATATTGATAACGTTCAACGTCAATTTGAGAATGTTTATAGGTCTATAAGTGACCATAGGGATGATTTTTCAAGGGGAGTTCACGAACTTACTAGAAGTACTAATCAACAATTTGATAAAATGGAACAATATGAAATTAAACGTTTTGATGAATTGTTAACAATAATTCATAATAAATTTGATGACTCAATACGTTATACTGATAAAAGAGTTGACAAATCATATACTAAGCTTCAATAAAAAAAACCCCTTCTTAACGGAGGGGTTTTTTTATTACCTCCACGATTTTTTACGACCTCCACGATATTTATAATAAAATGAATATTATGAAAAAAAGAGACAAAAGAAGAATGGGAAGTTGTACTTGTAGTAATTGTGGGGTTGAGTTTGAAAAACCTTTAAGTGAGTTAAACCGTAATGAAAAATTGGGTAGAAAGAATTTCTGTTCAAGGAGTTGTATAGGTCATTATAACACAGAAAGATTGTTAAATGTAAAAAATCGTTATGATATAAGTAAACATTCTGGTAATGTTAGAGATAAATTCACAGGATTGAGAGATTTCTTAAAAAGAGTGAGAAACAGATTTAAGGAACACAATTTAGATTTGGATTATTTGAAAGAGTTGTGGGATAGTCAAAATGTTTGTGTTTATACTGGAGTTAAATTACAATTACCTAAAAATAAAGGTGTCAATAATCAAATATATACTGCATCATTAGATAGAATTGATTCTAGTATCGGTTACATAAAAGGAAATGTTCAATTTATATCAATTGCCGCAAATCACGCAAAAAGTAATTTAAGTCACGATGAAATGATTCTATTTTGTAATCTAATATATGAAAATAGAAAAATCCTTACCTATGGAGGTAAGGATTAATTTGTGGAGGTATAGGGAGTCGAACCCTTTCCTGTCCATCTTAACTATTAAGGACTACATGTTTAGGACAACATTATTCGCAGTGTTCCGAGCTATTTGATTTTTATACACCCAAAATCAACAAAATCGGTCAATTCATTTTTAGGGATGAGAATTGATTAGACAACCCTATAGTGCTTCTGTTCCTGAGTTAACGCACCCCGACTCGAAAGTAATGACCTATTGACTAGGCTACTACTGCTTCTTCAGCACGGATTAAACCTACTGCAGAAAGTTTGTTGATAACGTTGCCGTGTATCGTTTCAAACCAGTTTAACAGACTTAGTTTAGGTCTGACATGCCCCGAATAACTAACAACGTCAGTCAATTCCAGATTACCCCCTTTTGTAAAGTAATACAATAATAAATATAATGATTGAATAAACCAAGTTTTAAAAGTATTTATTAAGAAAAATTATTTAATGAGTCCTAAAGAATTAGCTGAACAAGAATCTGAAACAATATTTGAAAATGACAATGTTAAGTTTATTGAAGTCCTAGGTTATCAAGCTATGGAATATTATGGTTCCGAATATTTAACTCAATATTATAGAGATAAAAAGAGTAGAGGTGCTAAAGTATTTTTAGTTATTGATAAAAAAGGTGATAAAAACTATGAAATATTTGAACCAAGATATGGTCAACCTCAAATACAAGATTTTGATGGGAAAATATGGGATTTTGGTGATGTTATTAAACATCATCCTGATATTGCATTACAAGTTATTAATCTAACAGCTAGTAATACACCTTATGGTATTTTATTTAAAATTAAAAATGGTGTTGAGGTTGATAAATGGCAATTAAGAGATGCTGATAATTGTTTTGGTAATTTAGTTTTCAATCAAAAAAATCCTGCTAAATCAATGATTGAGTTAGTTTTTGATGAAAGTGAATTTTTTGATTTTTTTGAGTTTGCTGAAGGTGATTGGGATAAAAAAATACTTGAAAGTTTGTTTGGTGGTAGATATGGTGGGTATGGTTATGAAATTTTTGATAATGATTGGGTTTATTACGAATGGAAAGATGGATATATTCTACGAAATCTTAACGATGAAAATGAAAAACTTCTTGAAAAGATACTAATACAAGCATCACCAACAATCCTTGACCTTAAAGATGAAGGTGATGACAAGTATTATTCTAGTATTGCTGAATTCTTGGGTGATAATTTTAGTAGGGAAGCTGAAAATATTATGGATGAATATCAAGAACAATTAAATGAAGGTGCTGATAAAAGAATAAAACAATATGCAATATCGGACATTGGAGACCCATTCAGAGATTATGGTGTACTATTAAAAGGAGAGTCCTATTTTACTAATTATGTAACTACCGCTAATATACTTTTATCACTTTATCGTATTACAAGTGTAGATAAAACCAGTTCTATAAAGGAATTATTTGAAACATTAGGTAAAGATTTAAATATTATGATTGGTAGTTATAATGAAATTGGACGTGAATCTTGGGATATTGATACGGAAACATGGAATGATGTTGTAAAAACTAACTTGGAAAGTATATTAGAGAATATTGCGGAAAATCCTGAAAAATATGAAGGAACAAGAAAATATGGTGAAGTTCTTCAAACATTAAATAAGATGGGATATGAAATTGGAAAATTTTATAAATTACCCTATAATAAATCAGACTCTTTCAGAATAACGAATGTAAATAAAGAAAACCTAAGAATTACTTTAGAACATTTTATTGGAAATGAAGGAACTGTAAAAAGTTATTCTTTAGAAGAATTCAACAATTTTTTAAATTCACCAGAATTATTTGAACATTTAGTTAGAAAATTGAAAAGATTATTGTAATATTGTGTTATGAAACACGATTACAATTTATTAAAAAAGGTTTTGTCCATACCTACGAAGACATACAAAGAGGACTTAATGATTCAATTCCTGTGTGAATGGTTAACTGAAAACAACATCCCTTATCAAGTTGATAAGATGGGTAATGTTTATGCTGCCAAACAAACGGATGAGATTGAATATTTCCCTTGTGTTGTTGCTCATACCGACACAGTTCACGAATTGGACACAATTAACATCCGAGAAATGATGTTACCCAATGACCAAAAAGAATTAAAACCCGCATTAAAGGCTTTTAATGATGAAGGACAACCCACTGGTATTGGTGGAGATGACAAATGTGGTGTTTATGTATGTTTGGAATTATTGAGAAGTTTACCAAATATTAAGGCCGCATTTTTTGTTTCAGAAGAAACTGGTTGTCATGGTTCAAAAGAGGCTGATAAAGATTTTTTCTCTAATGTTGGATATGTTATACAATTTGACGCACCTGGTAATTGGATGGTGAGTGAGTATTGTATGGGAGTTAAATTGTTTGATAAAAATTCAGAATTCTTCAATAAATGTGATAAAGTATTAACTGAGGGATTCAATAATAGAAACAAATATCAATCCCATCCATATACAGATGTTTATGCGTTAAAACAACAATTTGATTTCTCTTGTATAAATTTTGCGGTAGGATATTATAACTACCATACAAAACACGAATATGTAATTGTTGAGGATGTTTTCAATACTTTAGATATTGCCAACAAAATGATTGGGGATTTGGGGTATGTTAAATACCAAGAATCTATTAAAAATAATAGAAATTACATTTTTTAAAGATATTTATTTAAAAATTTAAAAAATGAAAAAAATAGTTTATTTAACGGAATCAGATTTATATAATATAACTAAAAGGGTATTGAATGAGAATCTCATTGAAGAAGGTATATTTGATGGTATTACCAATATGTTTCAAGGTCTTAAAGGTGTATGGAGAGGTGAAGGATATGATTTTTTTTGGTATTTAAATTCTTTAAAAAATATGGTTAAAGAATTAAAAAAATTAGATAAACCAAACTTAAAGATAATGGATAAATTAACCGAACTAAAAAGTAAAATTTCAACTTCAAAAATGCCACCTGAAAAAAAAGAACAATTAATTTTTGAAATTGATAAGGCACTTGATAATTTTAATAAATATTCCGAACATATTGATAATTTAGAAAGGGTTGCGGATGAAAGACTAAAAGGAGTAAGTACTTATACAGACACACCTAAATCAGGTTTATCTAATGTAACAACGTCAGGAACAACTTTAACAGATTTTTAAAATAAAAAAAAGGGACTATTCAGTCCCTTTTTTCTTTTTTGATTTTTTAACTTCTTTTTCTTTAAAAACTATATTTTCATCATTGGTTGTTAGTACATAATTTTCATTCTCAACAACATTTCCATTAAGTACTTCCTCAGATATGAAATCTTCAATTTTATCTTGTATGGCTCGTTTTATTGGTCTTGCACCATATGTTTCATCAAATCCTGCTTTTGATATTAAATCATAAACAGAATCATCACAAGTTATATTATAATTCAAACCACTTAATCTTTTAATTAGCTTTTCAATTTCAAGTTTTACGATTTGTTTAACTTCATCTTCTTTCAATGTATTGAATACAATAATCTCATCAATACGATTTAAGAATTCTGGTGCAAAAAACTTTTTAAGTTCTTTCTTGAGCATATCCCTTTTTTCTTCCTCTTCAATATAAGAATTTGAGCTAGTTTTAAATCCAACACCAGTTCCAAATTCTTGGAATTTTTTAACCCCAAGATTGGAGGTCATAATTATAATACAATTTTTAAAATTGATTTTTCTACCCAATCCATCAGTAAGATGTCCATCATCCAATACTTGAAGTAACGTTGAAAATACATCTTTATTGGCTTTTTCAATCTCATCAAAAAGAATAACTGAATATGGTTTATTTTTAACTTGTTCAGTTAATTGTCCCCCTTCATCATAACCTACATAACCTGGAGGTGAACCAATCAATCTTGATATTGAATGTTTTTCTTGGAATTCTGACATATCAACTCGGATAAGGTTTTCTTCACTACCAAAGATTTCTTTGGCCAATTGTTTTGCTAAATATGTTTTTCCCACACCAGTTGACCCTAAGAAAATAAATGAACCTATAGGTTTACTTGGGTCTTTAATACCAAGTCTATTTCTACGGATTGATTTGGCAATTTTTGATACTGCCTCAGATTGACCAATGACTTTGGATGATAGGTTATCAGCCAATGATGAAAGTTTATTTGTTTCATCTGAGTTCATTTTTGATACTGGTATTTTAGTCATATTAGATACAACTTCATATACCAAATCAAATGAAATATCTTTCTTCTTGGTTAATAAATCAGACTCAAATTTTTTCTTTTCGGATTCTAATTTATCCAGTATCTTTGTTTCTTTATCTCGTAAATCTGCTGCCAATTCATAGTTTTGACTTTTAACAACTTCAATCTTTTGTTGTTTAATATCTAATGCCTGAAGTTTTAAATCTTCAATAATTTTAGGCATTTTTATTTCCACTTGACTTCTTGCCCCAACCTCATCAATAATATCAAATGCCTTATCAGGGAACTCTCTATCTGTGATATATCTTTCTGCCAAATCAACACAAAGTTTTAGAATCTCATCACTATAACTTACTTTATGATAATTTTCATATTTTTCTTTAACATTAATTAAAATCTGTAAAGTTTCTTCTTTTGTAGAAGGGTCAACAATTACTTTTTGAAAACGTCTTTCTAATGCACCATCTTTTTCAAAATTCTTTCTATATTCATCCAATGTTGTCGCTCCAATACATTGTATTTCACCCCTCGCCAAAGCTGGTTTAAAAATGTTTGACGCATCCAATGAACCTGATGAATTCCCAGCACCAACTATTTGATGTATTTCATCAATGAAGAGAATTATATTTGGGGCAGATTGTAGTTCTTCAATAATAACTTTCATTCTTTCTTCAAATTGTCCACGATATTTTGTTCCAGCAACAATTGATGTCATATCCAAGGACATAATTCTTTTATCCATTAGATTTCTTGGACATTCTCCATTCAATATTTTTAAGGCCAAACCTTCGACTATTGCAGTTTTACCACAACCAGGTTCACCTATTATGATTGGGTTATTCTTTTTTCTTCTTGATAATATTTGGGCGATTCTTGTAATTTCTCTATCTCTACCTACCACGGGGTCTAATTTCCCTTCTTCGGCAAGTTTGATTAAATCCTTTGCGAAGTTATTTAATACTGGGGTATCACCTTTACCTTTTGTTGAGTAATCTCCATCTTTTGATTCTGTCATAACTTTTTTTGATTAAATATAAATTAAAAAATGGTATTTTCAACTATGTGGGTATGACAAATTGTCAGTTATTAATTTTTTGAACCTGACATTATTGATTATAAATTCAATTGGTATATATTTGGTATAAAATGAAGAAACATAAACTTATAAAAAAAATATTTATGAATAAGAAAGAATTTTATAAAAGATTTGAAGAAATTGTAAACGAAATTTTTGGTGAAAATCAAAGACAATCCACATCAATGGATGGATTTTTTAAAGGATTAAATAATGAAAATTTATCTGATGAAATAAAAAAAATCAGAGATTCAGTTAGAAAAAATAACGATGGTTTTTTTACATCCATTAGTTTTATTATAAATCCAAAAGAACAAGAAGTTGGTGAAAATTCTTTAAAGGATTTAAAGAATAAATTAGAACAATGTATTAAATCTCAAGAATTTGAAGAAGCTGCAAAACTTAGAGATAGAATTAAACAAATGGAAAATAATTCATCTAAGGTTATGGATTTGAAAAAAGAAATGGAAATTGCTATTAAGGAACAAAATTTTGAAAGAGCAATTGAAATTAGAGATGAATTAAAAAAAATTAATTAAATTTGACCCCTCAATTACGAGGGGTTTTTTAAATCAAAAAAATATGGCAATTTTAAGAGAAGAAATTAATGGTTCTAAAATTATTAATGAAATACAATCAAGTAATATTAGAAAAACAGAATTTGATACTGAATCAAAAGAATTAGTTGTGGAATTTAACAACGGACTAAGATATTTGTATGAAAATGTACCTCATCAAGTCTATACTCAATTCAGAATGTCTGAATCCCAAGGTAAGTTTTTCAATTCCAAAATCGCTAAAACTTATCAGTACAAAAAATTGATATAATTATTGTGGAAACACAAATATTTATCAATAATGGAAAGTTTAAATAAAGTAATATCAAGTTTTAATTTACAAAATACTCTCCAACCAAAAATATGGTTAGGTGAGAATCAAAAAATGAATCCAAAAGTCAGACAGAACTTATTGGAAATAGCATATCAATTCATTGATTCTTTTGGTTTGGATGTTGTAATTGATGACATCATTGTAACAGGTTCAATCGCAAACTATAATTGGTCTGAATATTCAGATGTGGATTTACATATATTAGTAGATTATAATCAGTTCCCAAAAGAAATGAAAGATGTTTACGTTGAATATTTTGATTTAAAAAAGATAGTTTTTAATCAAAAAAGAAATTTAAAAATGTTTGGATTTGATGTTGAAGTTTTTGTTGAGGACAACGATGTTAAAGGTATTAGTGGTGGATTATATTCAATATTAAATGATGAATGGATTAAGAAACCCCAAAAAGAAAAATTCAAAGTAGAAAAGAGTGAGATTATTAAAAACGCAAAAAAATGGATGCGTTTAATTGATAATCTAATAAAACATTTGAATGGTGAAGACATTGAAACTATTCGTAATAGTGTGAAAGTAATTAAAGATAAATTAAAGAAATATAGAGTTAGTGGTTTGAATAAAGGTGGTGAGTTAGGATTGGAAAATTTAGTGTTTAAAGTTTTGAGAAGAAATGGTTATATTGAAAAATTATATAATATCCCTATGGATATTATTGATAAAAAACTTTCTTTAGATGAAAAATTAAAGAATTAAATAATTCTGTATATTTATATTATAAAAACAAAAAAATTATGGGAAAATTAAAACCTATTGGTAGTGAAAAATTGGATGGAATTGATAAGATTAGAAGAATTATGGAAATTTCTAATTATAGATTAAATGTTCCAAATCCAATTAATGAAAACTCATCTGACGAATATAAAAAGACTTTAGCTGATGGTAATACTTATCACATTGTTAAAGAAAAAACTGGTTATGTAATTAAGAAAGGTTTATTCGAATCAACTGCTGAATATATTGAACCTATTAAAAATAGAAGATTTTATCCATCATATTCACAAGCATTGAAGAGATTAAACTTAATAACTAAAGAAATAAATTTAAATGAGGGTCAAATTAAAAATATTTCATTGTTCAATGAAAGTGAACAAATGGAATACGTTTTAGATTTGGATGAACAAGAAACAGCACCTGCACCAGCACCTGTAGCACCACAACCTGAAATGCCCGCTGAACCAGCTCCCGCACCAGAACCTGAAGTTCCTGTTGAAGAACCAATGCCAGAACCTGAAATGCCCCCTATGGATGATGAAGGTGACGAAGATGAAGAGGAAGCTGTAACTATGAAATCAGTTCAAAAAGCAACAGGTAAATTGGCTCAAAAAATTAGAGCTTTTTTAGCTGACGAAGAAAATGAAATGACTTCTGAAGATACTAAATATGTTATTAATTCAGTATTATCTGCACTTGATTTATCATCTTTGGATGATGAAGATTTGGATGAAATAATGGCAAAATTTGAAGGTGAAGAAGGTGAGGAAATGACTGAACCTGAAATGGGTGATGAAATGGCTGAAGGTGGTGAGGAAATACCCGCACCTGGTGATGAAATGACAACTCCTCCACCAGCACCTGAAGGTGGTGAAATGGCAGAATATCGTACACATGGTGCGAGAAAGAATAGACATGTACAGAAAATGGAAGAAATGATTGAAAGTCTATTTACCGAATCAAAAGTTGACAAGGTTTTGAGTAAATATTTTGTTAATGAGTCATCAAAAAAACAAGATAAAACAATCAATAGAATTCAAAATTTAGCTGAATCATTTAAACAAGAAGTAAAATCAGTTAAATTATACGAAAAATATGGTAACTCAAAATTTTTAGGAAAAAATAAATATGGTCATTTAGTTTTTGAAATGAACGATAGAAGAATTAGAGTAAGTCCAAATGGAGAAATTTTATGAGTTTATTGATTTACGTTAATAAGTTAGGTCAAAATTACAAAGGAGAAAATTTATATGAATTTATTTTCTCAGAAAGTTTGGAAGGTGTGTGGGGTGAATCTTGGGATAGTAAACCCGCTAATGGATATCCATCACCACCTGAAATAGAACTTGTAACAAAAGTAGGATTGTTAAAAAATAGTTTGGATTTTGAAGTATTACAAAATTCTGATATATTTTCAATGATTGATGGAATGGATGATGTAATTGCATTAGCGTGGGAAAATGAATCTGAAAGTGTGAATTTTGACAAACAAAAAAGATTGGTTTTCAGATTTGGTGATAAAATTGAAGATGTGAAAAATAAACTATACGAAAGAGACATCGTATTAGAATTTGAAAGAAAAGTACAATATGAATCTTAATAAAAAAATTGGTATGTTGTTAGATAATGGGTTTAAACCTGAGTTTATTTCATCATTGACTGAAAGTAAAATTAATTTTCTTTTTGAGAAAGTGTCGAAGAGAAAAGAGACGAAAGAACAAGCTGCATCAGCTAATGTACAAAAAGTAAATATACCAGCGACAACTGCTTATAAAATACCTGCTGGGGGTGAAGTAGATATCAATAATGTAAAAGTTACTAATCAAGGTGGTGTAGCGACAGTTACACCAACAAGTGGGAAACCTGTAACCGAAACTGAAGAAATTGATGAAAAATTTGAATCTAAGGCTCAACAAGGATTATTTTGGGCACGTTGTAACAAATGTAAGGATAAAGATTGTAAGTGGTGTAAAATGGCCGAAGAATTTTCAAAGAGTACATCAAAGAAACAATATGAAAAAATGCCAGAAAAAAAACATCCTGAAAAGACTGTAAAATACAAAAAGAAAAAAACGAATGAGGAGTTTACAATGGCAAATTATTTTGATAAAGTTGCAAGTGTGTACGCAAACAATGCTATGGGTAAAACAATCAATTCTTTAACTAAAGAACAATTTGTTAAAAAACATATAAATAAAATTGTAGAAAACAATTTAAGACCAACTATGAAAAAGAGAGATTTATTAAAATTAATTGAATCTGAAATCAAACGTAAAAAAGGTTTGAATGAAGATTTTTATGTGGGTAATATGGAGGAAGAATTTGATTTTATGTCAGATACGGAAACTGATGTACCAAGACGTAAACATAGACCTGACTATACTGAAGATTTACCAATAGTGCCTGACCGTACTGAAGGTGAACCTAATTGGGATGAAGATGAAGATGAAGATGATGGTACACCAAGACCGAGAGGTAAAATGGGTAGATTAAGAATGAGCGGACCTGGTGTGTTAGAACCTGGTATTAAAGAACCAAAAATTAAACCAAAAGAACCTGATACAACACCAGAGTGGACACCTGATGAAGATGAACCAATTGTTCCTAGTCCTGATGTAAACCCTGAACCACAAGCAAAAAGAAAAAAAGATTTTTTAGATAAATTCAAATATGATTTTGATAAAAAAATGAATCGTATGGATGAATCAACTTACAAACCAATTAAATATAGAAAATTCTAATAATGAAAATTTTATTGTATGAAGCTCCAGTTGATGATTTCTTAAGTCAAGAAGCTAAAGAAAAAATTTTAGCAGCTCAAAATAGAAAATATCAAAAGGCAAAAGAAGAAAGTGGAGATACTTGGTTAGGTGAGTTATTAAATTACTTACCTCATTTAGAATCTCAACACTATGACAAGTTGTTGAACTTGTCAAAAGCTTTATTTTTTTCAAGATTTCCAAAAATAAAAGAAAGAATTGATAATGGGACACTTACATTAAATGTAAACTTTTCAACGAGGATTAATCCAAGAACAACTACACAAACTATTACACCACAATATATAGAAAAGGCAAAAGAAGTTGACCCTTTGTTTGATGAAAGAGTTAAAGCGAGAAATTTCATAAATGCAACAACTCAAGGAAGTGCTTGGGCTGAAGGGTTTAATATGTACAAGGAAGTTGAATCACAATTAAATCAGTTAGACCCACAATTAGTTGAGAAGTATAAAACATTTGAGAATGCTGCCACTGTATACTACAATGATAATTTAGAAAGTTTGGAACAAATGGCAAAAAGAACAACAAATAGAATTGCTTATGCTGATGTTGTTCCTGACCAAAGAAATCCAGGTAATTGGATTATTAATGTTGAGGCACCAAATTTTCCCTTATTGATGCACGAATTATATAAAGCTGGAAGGTATTTTAATTCACTTCTTTATTTACCTAAAGATAAGGATGTTAATAACACTTTGACAAAAGTAACAGACATTCATAAACATGAAATTAAAAATATGATTACTGGTAGAGAAATCAGTTCAAAGTTAAGATTTTTATGGGGTGAATTAATTGATGATTATGAAACTTGGATGGATAGTGCAATACAAACTCAATTTAATAAGTTAGCAAACGATAATCCAAAGTTATTTAATGAAATTATGTACGATGGTGTTTTAAGTGGTAAATCTGCGGCAATGGCTAAATTCGAAAAATTTTCTCAAATGATTGTTGATACTATTAAAAAGAATCCTCCTAAAATTGAAAGGCCTAACTATGATGAATTAATTAAGTCTGAAAAAAGAATACAACCTCAAAGCGATGAAGACGAAGATGATGAAGATGTCGAGGATGATTTAAGTTGGTTAGATGATGTTGATTACGATGAAGATTAAAATAATTAAAACCCCCATTTAGAAATAAGTGGGGGTTTTTATATTTATATTAAATACAATTTATGAGTTTAACAAAAGAACAAGTAATGATGGAATATGTGAAGTGTATGAGAGATACCCCATACGCGTTAAGAACATATCTGGAAACCTATGATAATACTGTGTCAAAGTATGTACCATTAGAGTTATTTCCTGACCAAATATCATTATTAGATGACTATGAAAATTACAATGAAAATATTGCATTGAAATACAGGCAAGCGGGGGTATCAACAGTAACTGCGGCTTGGATATCAAAAAGAATTGCTTTTGCAAAAAAACAAAAACCAGAAAAGATTTTGATTATTGCCAACAAATTGGATACATCAATGGAGATGGCTAATAAAATAAGAATGTTTATTAGTCAATGGCCAAGTTGGGTTGGTATTGATTTTTCATCTGATAAAAATTCACAAAAACATTACAAGACAAATAACGGATGTGAAGTGAAAGCTGTGGCAACCTCAAAGGATGCTCTTCGTGGTTTTACACCAACAATCCTAGTGTTTGACGAGGCAGCATTTATTGACGCGGATTCAGACTTTTGGGCGGCTTGTATGGCCTCACTATCAACTGGGGGTAAAGTTATTGTAGTTTCAACACCAAATGGTTATGACCCAATTTATTATGAAATATATAACCAAGCAAGTAGGGGAATGAATGATTTCAAAATCTCTGAAATGTATTGGTTTAGAGACCCAAGATATACAAAAGATTTATATCTAATTAAAACACAAGATACCATTCATTATTTATTAAACAAAGATGAATATCCTAAAGAAAGTATTGTAAGTTGGGAAGGTATTCCATTTGAAGAAAGAAATTACGATGAATTAAAATTAATGATGGATTCAGGTTACAAACCTTGCTCATCTTGGTTTGAAGGAATGGTAAAGAAATTGAAATATGATAAGAGAAAAGTTTCTCAAGAGTTGGAATGTAATTTTTTGGGTTCAGGTGATAATGTATTTGATTCTCTTTTAATGCAAAGAGTAAAAGAAAATATGATTAAAGAACCCCAAAATAAAATGATTGGTAATTCTTTATGGATTTGGAAAGAACCAGTTATTGGTCACAAATATGTAATGGGTGTGGATGTCAGTAGAGGGGATAGTGAAGACTTTAGTTCATTCCAAATTATTGATTTTGATACACGAGAACAAGTTGCTGAATATGTTGGGAAATTACCACCCGATACAATGGCCGAAATATGTTATAAGTGGGGTAATATGTACAATTGTTTTATTGTAATAGATATAACTGGTGGTATGGGAGTTTCAACATCACGAAAACTCCAAGAAATGGGTTATAAGAATTTATATGTGGATGGTGTTGATGTTGCAAACAAATGGAAATATGACCCAAAAGCTTTAGAAAAAATACCTGGTATAAATTTTAATAATAAACGAGTTCAAATTATTGCTTCATTTGAGGAAGCAATGAGACACGAGTTTAAGATTTATAGTATGAGATTGTTCAATGAAATGAATACTTTTGTATATGTTAACGGAAGACCTGACCACCAAAAAGGACAACATGATGACTTAATTATGTCAGTAGCAATGGCAACATATGTTGCGGAATCATCCTTTACTAGTTTGGAAAAGGTCTCTGAACATACTAAAGCAATGTTGGAATCTTGGTCTGTAAGTAACAACGAAGAAGTTAATAAACAAATAGAATTTAACCCAGTAATACCATATGGACACGATAGAATCAATCAAAGAAATCAAAATGTTTCAAAAGAGGATTATATGAAATATTCTTGGTTATTTGGTGGAAGATAATATTTATAAATAAAAAGAATATGGGTTTAGTAATAAGAAAAAGACAAGGTAACAAAATATTGGCAGGTTCAAAATTAAATGTACCTGGTCAAGGAATTGCGTCAGTGAAAATTCAACCCCAAGACAAACCCACAATCAAACAGAACAATTCGAATATTGATAGTTAACTATTTAGTTATTATCAGTAGGCTTTAAATTAATTTTATGGAAGAAAATAATAAAAATTTAACAGTTTGGCAGAGGTTATCTCACGCGTTTGGTCCTAACGCATTATTAAATCAAGATTATCCAACATATAAGTTTGATAAAAAAGAATTATTAAGAACCACGTCAAAACAAGAATATGAGAAAGAGTTACTTCAAGCTCAACAAACATTCTATTTAGCAAATCAATGGACAAAAATTGAAGGTAATTTATACACTCAAGCCGTATATTATGAACCAACAAGATTGGCATCATTTTATGATTACGAATCTATGGAATATTGTATACATGGGGATACAAAAATCGCAACACCTAACGGGTTTATCACAATCAAAGAATTGGCTGATAAGGGTAGGGATTATGAATTTATAACTTATGCTTATGACCATAACTTAAAAAAAGTTGTCCCAGCTTTAGCAAGAAATGCTCATTACACTCGTGATGAAATGACCTACAAAATTACTTTTGACGATGGGTCTCACATTATTGCAACTTGGGAACATCAATTTATGAAAAGAGATGGTTCGTTTGAAAGGGTTATGAATTTAAAACCTAATGACTCAATGCTGCCTTTTTATCGTAAATCATTCTATAATAATGAAAAATATAATTGGGTTTACACTTGTAATTCTGATGAAGGACACAATGGGTGGATTTCTGAACACAATCTTATTGCTGAATGGTTTTATGACACCAAAGTGAAAGAAGATGAAGAAGTTCATCATATTGATTTTAATGGTAAAAATAATTTACCAGAAAATCTACAGATTATGACTATATCAGAACATAGAGCGTATCACACAAGATTAAATAATGAGAAACTATGGTCTAATCCTCAATATAGACAAAAAATGTCTGAGGTTGCAAAAAGAAAAGGTAAATTGGTTTGGGCTGGAAGAAGAAGTGGTAACAATAATCCAGCTTATATCAAAATAGGATGGGATAATATTATAGAAACTGCTCGTAAAATTAAAACATTAAAAGGTACTGCTAAGGAATTAAATGTTTCTTATAGAAAACTACAAAGAGATATTGTTGCAAATGGTTATAAAGACTGGAGTACATTCTTAGAAGCGTACGGTATTCAAAAATCAATATATTCAACAGCAAGAACAAAGAATGATAAACTACAATTAAATCACAAAGTTGTTTCAGTAGAACCTTATGGTATTGTACCCGTTTATGATTTAACTGTACCTGGTTACAAGAATTTCGCCACAGATTCAATATTCTCACATAACACACCCGAAATATCTGCCGCATTGGACATATATGGTGAAGAATCAACAACTGTTGATGAAGATGGTTATATGTTACAAATATATTCTGAATCAAAACGTATCAAGGGTATCTTAGCTGATTTATTCAACAATGTTTTAGATATTAATACAAACTTACCTATGTGGACAAGAAACACTTGTAAGTATGGTGATAACTTTGTTTATTTGAAACTTGACCCTGACAAAGGAATTGTTGGTTGTATGCAATTACCAAACATTGAAATTGAACGTTTGGAACGAGGTATGCCCGCACAAGCAAGTAGACAAAATGTTGATGAACCAGCCGAAAACAAAGGTCTAAGATTCAAATGGAAAGCAAAGGATATGGAGTTTAATTCTTGGGAAATTGCTCACTTCCGTTTATTGGGTGATGATAGAAAACTTCCATATGGCACATCAATGTTAGAGAAAGCAAGGCGTATTTGGAAACAATTATTGTTATCAGAAGATGCTATGTTAATTTATAGAACTTCACGTGCACCTGAGAGAAGGGTATTCAAAGTTTTTGTTGGTAATATGGATGATAAGGATGTTGAAGCTTATGTACAACGTGTTGCTAACAAATTCAAACGTAGTCAAGTTGTGGACTCTCAGACAGGTAATGTGGATATGAGATTCAATCAAATGGCGGTTGACCAAGATTATTTTATTCCTGTAAGAGACCCAGCACAAGGTAGTCCAATTGAAACATTGGCGGGTGGAACAAATTTAGGTGAAATTGCTGATATTGAATATATCCAAAAGAAATTATTAACCGCTCTTCGTGTACCAAAAGCATTCTTAGGTTTTGAAGAACCAGTTGGTGATGGTAAAAATTTATCGTTAATTGATATTCGTTTTGCAAGAACAATTAACAGAATACAAAAATCAATGGTGGCCGAATTGAATAAAATTGCCATTATACATTTGTTTTTATTGGGATTTGAAGACGAATTAAATAATTTCACTTTAAGTCTAACTAATCCATCTAGTCAAGCTGATTTATTAAAAATTGATATTTGGAAAGAAAAAATTGCATTATACAAAGAATGTGTTACACCTATTGGTGGTACTGCACCAACATCAATAACTTGGGCTAAAAAACATATCTTAGGTTTCTCTGATGAAGAAATTAAAAATGATTTACAACAACAAAGAATTGAAAAAGCTGTTGATGCTGAACTTACGAATACTGCGACAATCATAACTAAAACAGGTGTGTTTGATATGATTGATAAATTATACACTCAAAAAAGTGGTACTACTGCAGGTGGCGGAGCTGCAACACCACCACCTCCTGGAGGAGCACCTCCACCTCCAGGTGGCGAACCAACAGGATTACCTGAGAGTGAAAAGAAAGATAATATGAAAATATTATTAGAAAGTGATAATTTTTTAGATGAAGAAAGTTTTATTGATTTATCTAAAGCAAGAAATTACTTGGGTGAAATTGAGAAACATTTGAGTAAACTAATAGATGACTAATATTTATATAAAAAAACAACTATGAAATTCGGAATTATTAAATCAAAAATAGATTACGTTTTAACAGAATCTTTCAAAAATGAAATTCTTTTTAAGGAAGAAATGAAATATTTCAAAAAAAATATTTTGGAAAATAAAACATTGAGTAAATTGTTTTATTTGTACGATGAATTAAGTTCAAAGAAAAATATTGATAAAAAAATTGTTGATGATTATATCAATGGTTCAATAACTATTTACGAAAATCTAATTAATAAAATTAAATCAAATGATTTAAAAAAATTAAATTATTGGTTGGATGGAATTTCAGTTGAGAATACTTACGAAAATATTGATAATGTTTTCTCAACTGACATTTTGAAACTTGAGAGTAAAATCAAAAGTAAACAAATTCTAACTGAGTCTTTAACTCAGACTGAGAAAAAACAAAATGAGGTGATTAATATCCCAGTAAGTTCAATGATTAAATTGGCTAACAAAACATTGAATAACTATTTGAATACCTTAGATGAAGGTAGTAAAAAAGAATTAGTTAAATTATTATCTGAGGATGATAATACATTAGAACAAGAATATAACACAATAAAAGAACAAGTGATTGGAAAACTTACCAATCACCAAAAAGTATCAGACAATGAAACATCATCTAAAATAGATGAAACCATTACAAAAATAAAAAATGAAAAATACGATAAATTGACTTTTTTCAAATTGAAGGATTTGAATGAAAATCTTTAATCGTTATCCTCTTTTTTGTATTTTTGTACATAGATAGCTTTATTGACCTGATTTCTGTTTTTTACAGATTTCTTTGTAAACTCTTTCCTATTTTTTAATTCAGTCATCAATTTAGTTTTGATGACTTTACTTTTGAAAAGTTTTAAGGCTTTTTCAATAGGTGTTTTATTATCTACATTTACTATTAACATAAATTTTATTTGGAAAATTATTTTTTGACTATTAATATATAATTATTTATTCTTTTACTAAAAAATAAATAATAAAAAAAATTATGAATGAAAAAAGGTAAAACGTCAAAAATTCAAGGGTTTAAGACAACTAAAGTAATGTATGGTACAACAGATTCATTTGAACTAAAATCAATTTACTTAAATTTACAAACTTGGGTTGAACCCAAAGAAGAACTTGAGAATTGGGAACGAATAGTATTAAATCTATCTAGACAAATTAAACATACAATTTTCAACAATATTAATACAAAAACATTTAAAAAGAATTTTATAGTTGATTTAGACTTACGTGCAAGTGGGTTAACCCCAAATAAAAAATCATTCTTAAATTTAGAAATAAATTTATTCTTAGAAGAGAAAGATTTGGATTTCAAATCAAATTACCTTAGAGATAATCTTAAGGATTTATCAAAAAAAATAATAATATCAAACTTTAATAATAATCCATATTTCACATTCAGTTTAACTAAAAAAGGTATAATTGACGAAATTATTTAATAATTGACAATTCATCAATATTTATTAATAAAAATAAAAGATGAATTTGAGATTAATTAAACCTGGTGAAGTAGGTAAAGGTATTTTAATAGAAAATGATGGATGGGTATCACCAAAAACTGAAATGAATTCCTATATAATGGAACAAAAAAGTTTTTTAGACCATTCTAAACCATTTGAATTTTATGCCGTATTACAAAAATACAATACACCAAATCGTAATGGTAGAATTTACCCTGAAAAAATATTAAAAAGGGAAGCTGAGAACTATAAAAAAATGATTCAAAAAGGGACTTCACTTTCCGAATTGAACCACCCTGAATCTTCTTTAATTGATTTAGATAGAGTTTCTCATATTATCACAGAAGTATGGTGGGAAGGTCCAATATTGATGGGTAAACTTAAATTGTTGACATCACCAGGATTCCACGAGAGAGGAATTGTTTCAACTAAGGGTGATATGGCCGCAAATTATTTAAGACAAGGTGTAACCCTTGGTATATCTTCCCGTGGTGTTGGTTCATTAAAAAAGGTTGGGGAACAAAATGAGGTTCAAGATGATTTTGAATTAATTTGTTTTGACTTGGTTTCTTCACCATCAACACCTGGGGCATATCTTTTCTTAAACAAAGAAGATAGAGATATGTATTCAGAAAACTTGGAAGAAGACAAAAGAGTTGCAATGGAAAGAAATGTTGGAGACTTTGGTAACAAATCACTTGACTTAATGAAAAGATTAAACGATTATTTGGGTTATTAAGTTAAACCAAAAAAAATTTTTAAAAAATGGAAGATGGACAAAAATATTTCGTAGCAAAAATTGCTGAAGATTTAGTTGACGAAGACTCAGGTAAAGTAAAGAAAATTAAACTTGAGAAATTAGTTATGGGCTACAATCCAACCGATGTTGAAGCAAAAGTTACAAAAATTTATGAACACTATACAATGGATTGGAGAATTACAGCTATTGTAGAAAGTAAAATAGATGAAGTAATTGAGTAACTAAAACAAGAAAATTTTAAAATAAGGGTATCCATTTTGGGTATCCTTATTTTTTTTATCAATACTATGATATTTATTGTTAACGTAAAAACAAATTTTTTGTGTGTGTGAAATACACCACAAAAGATTTTTTTAAAAAATTAACATATTTATATATAAAAAAACAAAATGACAGAAAAAAAATCATTAGTTGAAGAAGCAATACTACAAATGAAAAATTTGGAAGAAGCTGTTGCTGAAAATGCAAAAGGAATACTTGCCTCTACTATGAGACAAGAAATCAAAGATTTGGTAAAAGAATCTCTCAAAGAACAAGACGATGAAGAGATTGAAGATGAAGAAGGTGATGAAATGGACATAGAAGACGATGAAATGAACATTGAAGACGATGAAATGGAAATGGAAGATGATGAAATGGACATAGAAGACGATGAAATGGGCATGGAAGAAGATGAAATGGATATGTCAGAACCTAATATGGAGGTGGATACAATAGACCTCACAAATCAACCAACTTCACAAGTTCTTAAAGTTTTCAAACTATTAAGTCCTGAAGATGAAATCGTAGTTACCAAAGATAACGCGGGTAACATAAACCTAAAAGACAATGAAAAAGAATATATGATTGTTGGTGAAGGTATGGACGAGTTTGATGAAGACTTATATGAGATGGATGATGAAAACTTATATGAGATGGATGACGAGTTATATGAAATGGATGATGAAGTCTATGAAATGGATAACGAGTTATATGAAATGGATGATGAGTTTGAAATGGATAAATCTGACATTGAAAGTGTTTTCGAAAAAGAATTTAGTGAAGGAACAATCTACGAATTAGAAATTGAAGACGATTCTGATTACGAAGATTTAGGAGCTATGGATGAAGAATTTTATGAAGGTGACGAAGAATTTATGATGGAATCTAAAAAATCAAGAAAACCAAAAGGAATGGGTATGGGTTCTGCTTCTAAATTCAAATTCCCTAAACAAACTACTGATTTCAAACAACCTAAACAAAAAGAAGGTACTAAAGGTATTGGTATGGGTAAAGGTCCTAAAAAGGATATTTATAAATCTGATTCTCCAAGTTTTGATGGTGAATTCACTAAGAAACCTACAAAGTCTAAAGAGACAAAAGAAGGTATGATGACAAAACCTAAAAAGGTTGAAACCAAAGAAGCTTCACGTACTTTAGGTAATGGAAAATATTGGGGAAGAGAAGGTCTACCAAAACCAAAAGCAGCACCTCGTCACATCAGAAAAGAATCTGTTGAAACAGAAGAATTAAATTTACTTAGAGAAAAAAATGAAGAGTACAGAAAAGCATTAAACATTTTTAGAAATAAACTTAATGAAGTTGCAATCTTCAATTCAAACTTGGCGTACGCAACTAGATTATTTACTGAACATTCAACTTCAAAACAAGAAAAAGTTAACATTCTAAAAAGATTTGATGGTGTAGAAACTCTTAAAGAATCTAAAAATCTTTACAAAGTAATTAAAGACGAATTATCAAACACTAAGACTCAACAAGTTAATGAATCTGTTGAAAGAACAATACAAAAATCACCATCAACAGGTTCAGCAGTTAATTTGATTGAATCAAAAACTTACGAAAATCCTCAATTCTTGAGAATGAAGGATTTGATGTCAAAATTAAAATAAAATAAACCAAAAAAAAAAACAAAACAAATACAAAATGGGAGCATTATTAGAAAGCGGTCTTGTTGGTAACATTGGTTTGAAACACCTTAAAGTTATCAAAGAAGATACTATTAACAAATGGGATAGATTAGGATTCCTTGAAGGTCTTAAAGGCCACCTAAAAGAAAACGTAGCTCAGTTATATGAAAACCAAGCTTCTCACCTTATTAACGAAGCAACTTCTGATGGGTCATCTGGTTCATTCGAAACTGTTGTATTCCCTATCGTAAGAAGAGTTTTCTCTAAATTGTTAGCTAACGATATCGTATCTGTACAAGCTATGAACTTACCTATCGGTAAATTGTTCTACTTCGTACCTAAAATCCAAGGTTATTCTGGTGCGACATTTACAGGACCTAATGGTTCACAAGATTATTCGGGAGAGCATTATTCACCTGTAGGTGGTCCTGGTAACTACCCTGGTAACCCTAACGCAGGTTACATTGGTTCAGGTTCTTTCACTAAAAACCTTTACGATTTATTCTATGAAGGTAGCGAACCTGGTTTAGAACCTGGTGGTTTATTTGATTACTCTAAAGGTCGTTGGACTGCTATTACTCAAGATACTTCATTATTGAAATGGTCTAATGGTGCTTTAGAAAATTATGAAATCACTGAAACTACTCCAAATGTAAGAAAAATGATTATGAAAGTTTGTGGATGGAGTACTTATCCTGGTTATGGTAAACTTATCGGACCTGATGGTGCTGAGGTTGATTCTGAAACTTTCTTATCCGACCTTAAAATCGTTAGAAATACTATTTCAGCCGATACTAACACTTGTGATACTATGGGTATTGGTACTGAGACTTATCCAAACTTATTATTTAGACTTGTAACACAACAATATGGTAAAGGTATTGTTAACCCAACATCAACAAGAGTTCAAACTACATTCAACGGAGCTTCTCCTAACGCAAATGGTGGTTCTTATGATAGTATTTGTGACCAAAATGGTTGTATCTATTTAGAAGTTGACTTATCTTGTCCTGCTTGTGCAACATGTGGTGATTCTTCTTTAGATGGTTACACTGGAACAACTATTTTCTCAGCTTCTTCTGCTGATTCATTTACAGCTGTTTGGAGAAGATACGAAGAACTTGAATTCGAAGATAAAATCGGTGAAGTTTCTTTCGACCTTGAATCAGTTACTGTTTCTGTTTCTGAAAGAAAACTTAGAGCTCAATGGTCTCCTGAGTTAGCTCAAGACGTTGCGGCATTCCATAACATCGATGCTGAAGCTGAATTAACTGCTCTTCTTTCTGAGCAAGTTGCAGCTGAAATCGATAGAGAAATCCTTCGTGACCTTAGAAAAGGTGCAGCTTGGAACTTGAGATGGGATTACAACGGATGGAGAAGAATTGCTCAAACAACTTCTTACACTCAAAAAGACTGGAATCAAACGTTGATTACAGCTATCAACCAACTTTCAGCTCAAATCCACAAATCAACTCTTAGAGGTGGTGCTAACTGGATTGTTGTTTCTTCTGAGGTTTCTGCAATCTTTGATGACTTGGAATACTTCCACGTATCAAATGCTTCTCCTGAGCAAGACCAATACAATATGGGTATTGAAAGAGTAGGTACATTAGCTGGTAGATACCAAGTATATCGTGACCCTTACTTCCCACCTAACCAAGTGTTAATCGGACATAAAGGTACATCACTTCTTGATACTGGTTACATCTACGCTCCGTATGTTCCACTTCAATTAACTCCAACAATGTATAATCCATTCAACTTTACTCCTATCAAGGGTATTATGACTAGATACGCTAAAAAAATGGTGAACAACCGCTTCTATGCGAGAATTACAGTTGATGGTGTTAGAACATTTGACTTACAAGAATTGAGATAGTAAATCTTAATAAAAAATGACGAGAGGGACAAGTTTTTTGTCCCTCTTTTTTTTTATTTTTAAATTAAATAATTGATTTAATGTTTATATTCATTATATTTATAATATATGAAACGAATAGAATTAAATATTGAAACAATTAATGAAATTATCAGATTATACAACGATGAAATGTTGGGGAGTCCATCTATTTCTGAAAAATTAGGTATAAAAAAACATATTGTTTTACGTATATTAAAAGAAAACAATGTCAAAGTTGGTGTACCTGGTCAAAAATTTAAAGGAGGTAAAAAAATTGCAAATAAAAAATACCTAATTAAAAATAAAGAAAGATTGACTGAGTATCATAAAGAGTGGTCAAAAGAAAATAGAGACCGACTTAATGAATATCATAAAGAGTGGAGGGAAAAGAACATTGACAAACATAGAGAGAAAAAACGTAACTACCAAAAACATAAGAGACACACTGACCCAATCTACAAACTAATATCTAATTTTAGAACTGCAATCTATATTGTTCTAAAAGAGAACAAATTGGATAAGTATTCTAATTACTTCAATATGGTTGGGTATTCAGCATTAGATTTAAAAGAACATTTAGAGAAACAATTTACTGATGGTATGACTTGGGAGAATTATGGTGAATGGCATATTGACCATATAAAACCAATATCATTGTTTGTATTTGAAAGTGTTGATGATAAAGAGTTTAAAGAGTGTTGGTCTTTGAATAATTTACAACCAATGTGGGGTGTTGAGAATATTAAAAAGAGTAATAGAATTTTATAGTTTTTTTTTGTAATTAAAGATATTTATAATAAAAATATTCAAACTATGAAAAAATTATATTATTTAGACGAAGAAGAGAAAAATAGAATATTAAATTTACACGAAAGTAGTACAAGAAAACAATATTTGATGAATGAGCAATCACTTGGTAGTATGGCTTATAGTACGGCAGGTGGTGCTCAAACAGGAGCCGTTATTGGTGCTCATTTTGGTGGTGTTGGTGCAATACCAGGTGCCGTTATTGGTGGAGCAATAGGATTAATATCAGGTATAGCTAGTACTATGAATCGAGATGCGTTTATTAAAACTATTACTGAAGTTTGTAGTAAAGGTGGTACACCAACATTAGACGCTGGACCATTAATGGACATAGCAGAAAAATTAAATGGTCTCATTAACACTACTAATTATTTGGGTGGTGGTTATGCGACTACCGAAAGTAGAGCTGGTATAAAAAGTACATTAGCGACTATTCCATCTATCCCAGATTTATGTGGTGTTATGAAAGAATACAAAGAATTATATCAAATAGATTTACTTGCTGACCTTAAAAGAGAAATTTATTATGATAAATATTGGAGTGACACAGTACAAGTTCCATTAACAAAAGCTATTAGACTTTCTAAAGCAGCAACAGCAAAAGCCGCAGAAGCTGCAAAACAAAAACCAGCAGAAACATTAGTTGGTTGGGAAAATTATCCTTGTGTTACATCAAATCCAAACGCAAAAAAAGGTTCACTTAAAGATGGTACGGTTGCTTATAATATAAATGGTGAAACATATTATGGTGGTGGTCGTAAAAGAGGTGTTGATGGTAAAATGAGTAGTTATTATTGTGGTACTGATGGAACAATTAAAATAGGTGACAAACCAACAACGCAAAGTACAACAAGCGGATTTGCTGGAACTGGTGCTCCTGTATCTGGTATGGGTTCAATACTAATTTCACCACAACAAGTTTCATCACTTAGAACAAGTGCTGGTTTAACTGGAACAGGAAATTCATTATCTCAACAAGATATAAATGACCTTTACAATATGATTAATAAATTACCTAACAAACAATAAGAAATATGAAATCATTATACATAACAGAAAGTGAAAGACAACAAATATTAAATTTACATAAAAGTAAAACGTTGTCTGAACAAGTACCAGCGGCAGGAGCTGCAGCACCCACATCTACACCCACACCCGCAACTGGAGCAGCACCAGCTGCAGGAACAACACCAGCTGCGGTAACCAATTATACTGTTCAACAATTACAACAACTTTTAATAAGTAAAGGATATAATGTTGGTTCGGCTGATAATCAATTAGGAAAAGGTACTCTTGCTCAAATTGAGGCAGCAGTTAAAGCTGCTAAAAGTGGTACTCCCGCAGCACCTGCAACTACAACATCTTTACCCGCTCCAGTAATAGCGCCATTGGACACTAAGAAGGTAACTGGATTACAAACTGATGGTTCAGGAAAAGTTACAGGTGTATCAACTACAACAACTGGTGGAAATACCCCAACAACAGATGCTGGTTCTATGACAACTTAATTCTATTCAGGTTGATTTTTACTCAAGATTCTAATTGATTTTGAAATTACTTCGGTTTCACCAAGTGAATAAACCCCATTTAGATAAGCATAATTTACGGCTTGTACTAATAGGTATATTGCTTGTTCTTTATCCATTACATCAAGTAATGTTTGTAGATGGTCTTCAGTTAATAGTGGGACTGAATTAAATAGTTTTCCGAATAATTTTTCTTGTTCCATAGATATTTATTTGTATATAATGATATTATAATGATAAGACAAATTGTAGATAAAATCAAACAAGAAATTATAAAAGAGGCTACAAGTAATTTAACTGGTAGTAGAGGTTCATTTGTACCCCCACTTAGGTCAGGAAAAAGAATATTTGATAAGACTCAATTAAATCCATTTAATACACCAGTCTCTAAATATTATAGTCAACAATTAGCTACAGATTCTTATGATGGTAAAATGAGTACACCAAAAAAAGATATCAAAAAAATTGAATCCAATGCAAAAAAAGCTTCAATCTATGCCAAGAATCATCCTATTAGAAATGATGACGATGGTGACGTAATTAATCCATTTCTAGGTCACGATGAAAAGAGACCACCATTAAAAGAAATGTTAAAACCATTTACAATGGGAATAAATGAGTGGAAATATGAGGAAGCTCCTATTTTAACTGAATCTCTTAAAGTTTGGTATTTAAATGAAATTGATACAAGTACAAGTGCTGGAGTATATACAGGTCCAATTGAATTGGGAATGAAAAAATGGAAACAAAAATTAACCGCCCCATTTACAGAATTTGTTGATTCTGAAGTTAACAAACAAAAAGTTAAAAGTACTTTAAAACATAATATAAAAAAGAAAGTTGGTGTTTGGGAAAAAAATACCAATGATATGGATATGGATACTCACGATGTTCATACAATAAATGAGGATTTGGCTGTTTGGTTTGGAACAAAGAAAAAACCCAAGGGGTCATCACAACCTAAAGGACCTTGGGTTAATATATGTAGAAAGGTTGATGGTAAACATCCACCTTGTGGAAGGAGTGAAGCTGACACCAAGAGTTACCCTAAATGTAGAGCGGCTGGAGTTGCGGGTAAGATGTCAGATTCTGAGAAGAAATCGGCTTGTGCTCAGAAACGTAGGGCTGAAAAAAAAGACCCCAAAATTGGAACTGGTAACAAGCCCACTATGACTTCTTATAAACCTAAGAAGAAATAGTTTTGACTTTTTCAATGATTATATCCAAGGAGTGAACAATTTGTGACATAACTTCATCTTCATATTCTTGACGTATTGTTTCAACTTTGCCATCATACATTTTGGTTAATCTATCATAATTTCTATCACTTATTACAATGTCATAATGATATACGTGGTTGGTAATACTTAAGGTTTTTCCTTCCAAAATTAAGAACAAATCAAGAGTTGGATTTTTGATATATCTTTTACCACTTAATGGTGCGATTAGAAACTTTGAATCTGTATGTGTTATCAATGCTCTTGCAATTGCCATACATTTTTTTTGAGTTTCTGATATTTGATTTTCTTGTGGGTTATTCATTTTTCTATTAAATGTCAACCACTTAACATAAGCTCGTTTTGATAACCTTTTAATTAACTTGTTCATATTGTTTTAATTTTTTTATTTTGATTGGAACAAAGATAGAAACTTTATCGTTATATTTCAAAGTAAATCTTTAAAAAAAGGGAAAATATTATTTTTAATAAAAAAACAAGTAAATTATTTTGTAACTTCAACACTTATTACTATTTTTACATTTAAATAAATTAAAACACAAAATCATTATGAAAAAGTTATTCCTTCTAGTTTGTTTAGTATTCTCTTTTACTTTACGTGCTCAAGTACTTCCTGATTCTTCATTTGTACCAACTTGTATGAGTGACGAATTTAATAAAGGTGTGTATGTTCAGTATATGGTTGTTTTGTTTGAATCAAAAGATAGTATTGATTTGAATAAGATTAATCTTTTAACTGATGTTGTTTTACCATATAATGTGGAATATTATGACCCCATTGATTATAAGTTGAAAAACTTATGTGTCCTTGGTTTGGAAGATGATGGTAGAATTTCAAACATTTTTGGTTTTAGTGAAGAATATGCCAATTACTTATATGATACACATAAATCTATTTATCCAAAAATGGAAATAGTCAAATTTTATTATAATCAATAAATTTTTTTTTTAAAAAACGATATATTTATTATTAAATAAAATAATAAATATGTATAATAGAAGACTATTAATATCTGAAGACGAGAAAAAACACATTAAAAATTTATACGGATTAATATTAGAACAAGAAAATTTACCTGGTGAAAAAATCAAAATTGATTTTGGGGATTTGTATGGTGATGGTAAGTATCTAATTAAGAATAGTAACAAATTCAAAGAAAAATTAGATAGTTCTTTATTACCTTTTGTTCAAAAAAATCCTGGTGTTCCTTTAACTATTAAAGTTCTTGGTGGTGAATCGGCAACACCTAATTATGATTATGAACTAAATGATAATCAGGGGAAACCTGATTTTTATTTGGCTAAAAAAAGAAGAAGTGTTATGGTTGACTGGTTAACTAATTATTTTAATAATTCAGAAATTGAACCTAAACCTATTGTTGACAACTCACCAAATAAAGAAGGTGTAAATGTATTTAGAGGACGTACTGGTAACGAAGCAAGAGACCGTTTTGTTGACGTGGTTATAAATGCTGAAGCTCCTGGTACTTGTTTAGTTGGATTAAAAATTGAAGTTATTTATGAAAATGGTAATTCATCACCTGAGTTCCCTTGTAGAGGAGGTTTTATGGAGTATAACAAAATGTTAAAGAAAGAAGTTCCTAGAGTTCATAAATGTGATGAAGCTATATTTAACGTTTTATTAAATGATGTAAATATTGGACAAGTAAATCTTAATAATAAAGTTGATGGAGGTAGTAGAAATGGTGTTGTTGAAGTTACAAGAGCTCAAGCTTTAGAAATTGCTAAACTAGGTAAAAATACTATTGTATTAAGTTTACAATGTGTACTACCTAATTGTCATTCAGATGTTGCTGAAATTAGGATTACTAACAAGAATGGAGTACTTTATCATAGTTGCACACCAACACTACAATCAAGAGGTGATAGTAAAGTTAATGACCTTTTAATATTAGATAAATGTGGTACTAAGATAGTTCAAAGAAGTACGAAAGAAGTTGCAGGAACAGGTGAAACTAAAGTAAAACAAGAATATGGTTCGCAATATTGGGATGCGGTAGCTGCAAATAAACAACTTAAAAAATTGGCGGATGGTTCTTATGAAGTTTTAACTGATAAACTTGCTGACCCAACTGGTAAACGATATAAAAAAGGTGAGATAATTCCAAAACCATCATTTTAATGATAAAAAAAAGAGGACTTTAAGTCCTCTTTTTTTATTTTAACAATAAGGTGGTGAACAACGTTTTTTTCCATCTAATCCAGGTTTTGTTCCTTTACAAACTTGAACGGCATAACCATTCGCATAAGCACTGGGATAGACTTTAAATTTTGATTTGGCAGCAGTTTTACCTCTTGAACATAGTTTTGTTCCAGTTTTCTTTTTTCCTTCCATCATAACCATATCTTCTTCATCGTCATAGAACTCATCACTATATTGAGTTTCGTTCATCAGAAAGTCAAATACTTGGTCTAAGTTTTCTTTTGCCGTTGCAATATGGTCATCAGCCCAATCGTGACCACCTTGAAGTATTTTTTCTACTTCCATTGGGTCTAATTCTAATAACAATTGTGCTTGTCTTACCATTTGTTCTAGATTACTGAAAAACATATAGTTTTGTACTTTTCCATAATCTTTTTCGTTAACTATTTTTTTAACGAGTTGGTTGAGTTGTGATTCAGTTATTCTCATATATTTTTAATTATTTAATCCATTAGGACCTCCTAATGTTACTGCGTTTAATTGTACTATAGCGTCACCTTGACCATTAGTCCAAGTTGGGTGTGGTGGTACTACACTAGTGACAGTTTCACCTGTAGTACAAGGACAACAGACAACACAGATTGTTGATTCACTATTTGCTGAAATTGTTGACATAATGTTTTTTTATTTATAAATATCACAAATTTACATATTTAATCCATTAGGACCACCTAATGTTATAGCATCAAGTAAATAAATTAATCTACCTTGACCATTAGTCCATTGAGGGTGGGGTAAAACTATTTGAGTTATTGTACCACCAGAATCACAAGGACAACAAATATTACAACCGAAATATTCAGTTCCAGCTGAAATTGGGGGAACTGGTCGATTAGCTGTTCTACAAAAAAGTTGATTTAAATAAAAATTTTGTGGTTCAAATAACGGATGTACATTATCAATTGGACAAGAATTAACTACCTGATAACAAACACCATTAGTATCAGTAATGGTTGGGTTGGGTAATTGGAAAAGAAATCCTGTTATTTCAATCCAATCATTTAGAGTAACTGTAACTTGTGATGCTTCCAATGTATTACAATTAATCAGTGTTAACCCTAATGTTGCATTTGATGTACATTCTTCACAAGTTGTGAAACTTGAACCTGATGATACAAAAGATATTGAAGCTGATTGACCACTAAAAGGTTCTATAATTTCAAAACATAACCAATCTGAATTACCAAATTGTGAACGTACAAATTCACCAGCCGAATACGTACCTTGTGGGGCAATTAATATACCCCCAATTCCTGATACACATTCAGTACAATAAAATATATCTCGTGTTGTACCAGTACATGTCTGACAATCTGAATAATGTAACATACTGAGATATTCAGTTATATTTAAAAATTCAGGTCTTGTAATACTTGTTATATTTGTGATTTCACAACATCCGTTTAAATTGTAATTAAAAAATGTTGTTCCTGTTGATAAATATTCATTTGATGTTGTTTGACCACTAATGAAGTCATTGTAACAACCAAGTTGGAACAAAGCACTAAATGACCCAAACCATAAATTACCTAAAGTATCTGCTTGTATATCAAAAGGTTGAGTTATACCTATATTAGATAATTCACTACTATAAGTAATTAATAAATTATCTGTTAGTGTATCAAATTCATATATTTGATTACAACCGTTGTCGGAAATATATAATCGATTAGTTGATGAATTAACTTTTATCCCATATTGACTACTTGAACAATATGGGAAAGAATGTGTGGTAGTACCACTTAATGATAAATCAAATTTTACATAATAATTATTTGTTGTTGATATGTATATAAAATTTCCCCCATCGTAAGTAAGCGAGAGTAATGTATCGCTGAATGTGTATGTATTAACTAATGTATATGATGTATCGTAGACCTCAATATTAGTTGATGTTAAAGTATAAAAAAACGAACCTATTTGTATTATGTCAAGATATGATGAATTTGTAGTACCAAAATCAGTAACAAATGTCATATTATTATAAGCCGTACCACTATAGACTAATATAGCATTAATAACCCCACCTAGATGAGCACTCGCAAAATAAAATAGTTGGTCATTTGTGTTATAATAAACTTTGGTTGGTTGTACACCAGTAACACTTAAATTATTACTAAGAGATAAGTCGTTATAATCAAAAAACGTAATATCAAATACTGAAGGTATAACGTTTGAATAATTTGTAACCGCAATAACCCCATTAGTTTCATCAATATCTAAACTATAAGGATTATTTAAAACGTTATTAGATATCTCAATAACTGAAGAGGTATTGGTATCAATTTTAGCTATTAGATTATTATCTACAAATGGTATAAATGCAAAATCGTTGCTATCAATTTTAAAGTAACGTGAGATACTAAGACCACTTAAACTAAAATAATCAATTATATTAATGGGGCCACAAATTTCATATTGTTCACAACTTACAAAGTCATATACCAAACCATAACATTCCAAACAATCTTCACAATTTTGTTGTGGGTCATAATTTGCTAATTCACTAATTGTAATTGCACTTGTTGGGGGTACTACATCAGTACTAATTTCGTAACACCCATTACCTAATGATAAATGAGTTGAATCCCCTGGTTGGAATAAAACTGATGCCCAAACAATTTCTTCACTATTATTTAAACAATTAATAAGTTTCTTTTTTTCACTCACCAATCCATTACAATAATCACAATCAACACCATCATTATTAATCCCTAAATCATTAACATATGTTCCATTTATTACACCAGAACTTAATTCTATTACTACCCCACAATATTGTGTTATTCCTGCTAAATCGGTAAATGTTATTAAATGATTGTCAAGACCCGATGATGGTAATGGAATATAATATTCAGTTGAGGATAAACATTCAATTATTCGATACACTAATGGTGAATTATCAATACAAGTTTTACAATCAGTATGTGAACTATAACTAGTTACTAATACCTCAAAATTTGGTACTCTTGAAGTAAAACTTTTTAATTCAAAACAACTACTATATTGTTGTAACCCACTATCATTAGAAAAATAAATTTCAATAAATAAGACATCCCCAATTGATGGTACTGGTGAAAATTGATTTTTTGGTATAATAATTTCACCAATTATTCCATCACAAGAAGTAAATTGTAAATAATCATAAATTTGTGATACACAATCATCACAACCTGTTGATTTTTCAGGACCATATGAATTTACTATTATAGTATCTGGAGTAGCACCAGGCTTGGTTAAATTAAAACTATCAACAACGTAACACCCAAATGATACATAACCACTAAATGAATAAACATTACCAACTATAAGTTGACTAGAATTATCTTCAATAACTACTTGATACGCTATACATTTATTAGTACACCCACAATCTCTAAGACCTACACTATAAATTGGCATAATTATTTATAATTTACTATTTGGAATTTTATTTGTCTTTTATAAGTATTAACTTCCCCACTACTAATAACTTTAATATCAATATAATATTCATTTGGAATTTTATCTCTAGTATCAAAGATAAAATAGTATTCATTTGGAGTTCTATTAATTGTTGTCCAATCTTGAACTTGAACTTCAGTTTGTCCTTCTCTAACATAGACACGATAATAAGCATCAACCTTTGGTAATAATTTATTTGTTGTATATGCTTGTTTAATTATTACCCCAACTTTTCTTATATCCGTATTAAATATTTTTTCATCTTGTTTAATACCATAATAATCAAAACCATAAATTTTAGGGTCAATTGAATTTGTACCTATAGTAAATCCATTTTTAAATGGTTGTAGTGTAAAATCATTAAGTACATTAGGTAATGGAAATCCATTATAAGTTAACCCAGTCCATTTATCTGAGAATGTACAAGGTGTTTTGTAACCAATAAGTGGAGGAACTGTAATTTCATATACCCCTTGAGTTTTTTGACAAGCAGTTATTGCCGAAAGACTTGATATTACATTACCAGTATTATCTAATATTGATACAATAGGTAAATTATCTAAGTTAATTGGATTACCATCTTCATACAAATAGAGATATAATTTGTTTACTCTACCTAAAGTGAAATTATTTCTATTATCATCAATTATATCATCATAATTTGTTTCCAAATATGGTTCATAAAATGTTTGGGTATGTCTTGTAAAAAATTGAACTTCGTATGTATCAGTTAAACCACTTAATAATTCAACTTGTGGTTTATATGCAATAACCCATCCTGTAACTCCTGATAAATTATTATTCAATATGTCATTGATTTCATTTGTCATATCAAATTCAATATTCTCATCACCAAATTCAAAATGTTGTTCGGAAACAAGTGTTAATGCTGAATATGGATATGTACCTAAGTTTCTATTATTATAGATTCCTTCTTCTTGCCATTTATTTATTGTTGTGGTTTCAAACCAATTTGAAGGTCTTGTTGAAAAGTTTTTATCAATTGGTGTATATTGATAAATTAAATCGGCAAAATCATAACCAACACCTTCATCCCAATTTTGGGGAAATGCCGTATCAAAATCAATAGGTGGGATTCTTAGTAAAACAAGGTCAAACGATGTTGCTCTTTGTCTTCCTTGAGAAGTTGATGTATTCAACAAATCTTTATCAAAGGTTGACGTATTTGTCATCCTAAGTGTGTGTTTAATATTATTACCACAACTTGTTGAGATTGTTTTATTTTTGATTTTTTCTTTAAGTAAATCCAAATCTAAATCAAAAATGAATCTACTATAACCTAATGGATATTGTGAAACCACGGTTGTACCAAAAAATAGTTCAGTTACAGGATTTCTACCTGTATTTGTATAACTATTAAAAATTATTGTATTATTTCTATTGAAATATGATTTGTGAATTGACATTGATGTACTTTATACATAAATATCAATTAATTCGGATATTTTGATTAAGTATCAAACTTTCGGCATTGTTCAGTAAAGTTTCAATGTCTTCCAACCTTTGACCATTACCACTTGCGGTTTTAGCTGGTTTAATTATTGCAATAGGATGTACGTGTCCTTCCAAGAATGCAAACATCTTTCTTAATAATTCAATTAATACTTCACCCCTTACAGAAGAATAAGTTAAATTTTGTATTGAATTTTTACCTCTAACAAATGCGTTTTGGGGTATTCCGTAGATTGTATCTTGTAGATTAATTTTTGTTTTTTTACTTGTAGAGTCTTGAGATAGCAAATATATTTTTTGTGCTCCCATAATACCATAACTTACTGGTTCAGATTTGAATGACGATGGAAATATTTGTTGTTTAAGTAAATCATATTGAGACCCATATATAGGCTTACCTCCTTTATTACTCCACACTAAAAAATAACCTGATTCTTTAGAACTTTTGTCTAAACTAATTACTTGTCTAAATTTACTAAAATTAACAAGTTCGGCACTATCATTAGTACTTGTTGTGGGATTAAATTTATTTCCTCTTTCATAAGTTTCTTTTGAAGGGGTAACAACAAATGGGAAAGCATCCTTGAATGAATTTTGGTCTGTTGACGTATAACCACTATATTGTAAGAAACCATCAAAAACACCTTTTATAAATGTATTGATAATATATGTAGTTTCTTCAAAAGTGTTACCAGTAATGTCAATTTTACTATCAGTTTCAATTAGGTCAGTACCTATTGTAAGTTGAGTAATAGTTTGAGAATCAAAATTAGATGTATTGAACTTTGTACTATTTTCATTCCATTTGTAAAGTTTAACATACCCCGTAAACATATTTGGAGTAACATCATTTTCCAAATTATTAATATGCCATACAACAACTTTTTTAACTGATAAAATAACTTCTTTTAAGAAAGTTGTTAATTGTATTGGGTCTTGTACTTCTTGTATTGGGAAGTATGATAATTGTAGAAAAGCTCTTTTTGAATTAGGTGTTGGTAATCTACTATAAACTAATTCTGGTGTTTTACCAGCACGTATTAAAACATCATTTTCTTTAATAATGACATCAGCGGTACCTCTACCCAATATACCAACATCTTCAGGTTTTGGGAATATACCTTCAGTACTACCACCTTCTGTAATTATATAACTACCATCAGTATTTCTTAGAGATAAACCTTGTTCATACCTAGTACCAGTTGCTAAAAACTTTTTTGCCCCTTGAAAGTTTTCAAAAGGACTTAATAAAGGACTTGAAAAAGGTCCTTGAATATAAAATTGATTCTCTCTTTTAAATTTTTTGTTCATATAGATTATATGAACATATTCATTTATCTGAGGTGTTTGATTTAAAAAGAAGGGTAATAGGGGTAAGAATAGAATTGGGTCTTTACTAGTCCATTTCATTTTCTCTTCATCCCAATCAGGAATAGCTCCAATGATTGCGGTATAATCGTCAGTTTCAGGTATTACGCGAAGTCTACCTAACATCATTGGGTCTTGGTTATCAAATACCGTACCCGCAAAAATTATTTGATATTCATTAGGCGCTGTATCGTTCATTTTTTAACTCTACTTTCGTATTCTTTTAAGATTGTATTATATGTTAACTCTAATTTATCTAAGTGTTCTGTTAGTTTTATTAAAGTTTCTTTTGTAAACTTAAAGTCTTCTTGGATAAAATCCATAACAAATGTTAAATCTTTGTTCGGTGAAGATTTATAATCTTTAATAACTCTTATTGCTTTTTCAGCTTGTTCTTTTTTATTCATAATTAAAAATATAATCCTGATGCTGATAATGGAATAGTTACTCCCGCTGGTGTTACTGTTGTTGGTTTGATGGCCACTTGTACTTTTCCATTTTCATTCTTTTCTTTTTCTGACGCTTTAAGTTGACCATACATTGCTAATACTGTAAGATTTGGTGTACCATCGGGTAAAGGTCCTGTAGGTATACCCAATTTTTGTAATTCTTCAATTGTACCAATAAATGCTCTTGATTCAGAATATCCACCCAAAAATTCTGAAGCAAATAAAAGAGGTAATGGTATTTGACTTGTTAAAGCCCCAAGGATATCTTGAGCAATTTGACCTCCAACACTCATTATTTTTATTAATTCATCAATGACACTTTTACATTTACGCCAATCGGTAATTAATTGTGCAACAACAAATAATATTTGTAATAACTTTAATATTATTGCAGTAATCTTTCTTACCCTCTCATTATTAATATCTTGTAGAACTCTTTGTACCAATTGTAATAAATCTCTTCTAATCGTTTCAAAAAGTTCTTGAATAAACAAAGCACTGATTCTTGATATTAGATTAACTACAAATTTTTTAAAGTTTTTAGCAAAGTCAACCAAGTTATCCACAAAGGCCAAAAATTGTTGTCCTAACGAAACTAACATTGAATATAGGGGTAATAGTACCTTGGGTGTTAATAATGAAAATACAACCCCTTGTGCCATTAATTTAAGGAAATTTACATCAACAGCAATGTCAATATTTCCATTTGGTAACTCAACATTCCAATTCGGATTATCAGTTAAGTTACGAGTTATTTGATTTGCTGCTTGAACCAAATCATTATCAGGAACAAATCTTAAATTATCTAAGGCACTAATAATACTATCAACGTCAACTGGTAATAACACGTCCCCACAATTTTCATATTGAACAACCCCATTTTTTAAATTTGAAATTGCTATATCAATATTTCTTAAATCTATATCTGAAAATTCAAAAAAAGAATCATCAATAGGGTCATCAACTGGTACTTTCGCAACACCACTAACATTAATTTCATTATTATTATCAAAACAAATTCCTAAGATTCGTTTGATTATGATTGAGAATTTTGATTCTACTTCAATTTGACTTGTACCAATACTTCCTTTTATTGATAACGCACCAGTCAAACCATTCATAATATTTGCTATAATATTTTCAAATTCAACTAATTTAATTGATTTATAATAATCAATTAAGAATTGAGATACTGTTGTAGCATTATTCGCGCGTTGGGCAAATGTGACTTTAAACCAAGGGCCTGTTTGACCAAGATTATCAAATTCGGTATATTCTATATCAAATAAATTTTGTCCTGAATCACCTTTGTATTGACTACCAGTTGCTGCTGAGTATGAAACATTTGGTGCTTGTGTTCTATTATATAATTCTCTATTCATTGAGAATGGAGAATCTTGGATTACAACTGGATTTTTCTCATATAATAATTTACCAATATCAGACTCAGGGTCTTTTTTTAATAACCCAAATAAATCTATTGCAGCAACTTTGATATAAACTTGTTGACCTGGAGCATATGTTTGTTGTTGGTCACATCCAATTGCATTAATAGTTTCTTCAAAAAGAATATCAGAAAGTTTTGGTTCAATATTCTTTATTGTTTTTAACAATAACTTTTTAATAAATGAAATTGAACTCGACCCACTTCCTTTGGTTACACTTCCAACATCCAAAAGTCTATCAAATTGATTTTTTAAATCTTTTTGAAACTTTTTATTTTTTTCAATAATATTTGAAAGTCTATCAGACGTTTTTGTCTTATCAAGTTCTTGAGTATCACCAGCTTTTTTTACGACATTAAGATATTCATCTTTAAGTTCGTTGTAAGCTTGTGTTGAGGTGATTTTTTCCTTTAATTTATTATAATCAAAATTTAAGTCTAACCCCATATTTTATTTTTTCATTTTATATTGGTTGTCTGACTTAGTAATATCTCTCTCCATTAAATCTTTAATAATATCATCATCCATATTAATATCTGAAATAGAAAATGATTCTTTTGTAGAGTTTGTTTTTTCCCAAATTGAAGCTTGTAATTTAGAAAGAGATAGTTTTTTTTCAACACAATCATTGATTATTTTTTGTTGTTTTTCAATAACAGGACCTATAAGAGTCATATCTTCAGGTTCTTTCATCATTGTCAACATTTTGTTTTGTATTCTAATTGCAGTATTTCTCTGTTCCACAAGTTCATTGTAGATTTCTTGCATCAAGGACAAAATAGATTCCTTAGATAAATTAATTTCTTTTTTTAATGGTCTAGGCATATAAATAAATATTTATTTTATCATTTTTTCAACCATTGCGATATATATAAACTTAAATTTTTTAAGAGAACTTCGAATTTCTTTTGTACTTAAATTTGTCATTTCTCTCAATGAAAGAAGAATTATATTTTTATTAAACTTATTGTTTGAAGTACTAACAAATATTTTATCATAATTTTCAAAAATCTCATATAAGGCATGACCTAATTTGACTTCATTTTCATTAAGAGTTTCTTGTTTAAAAAGACTATCTAACTCTTTTAAAAAATTTTTGATAATATCTTCAGGTTCAACAACATAGTTGTCAATATTGTATGAATAATGTTCATCATTTTCCAAATCACTAGATATATCCTCATAGGAAATCTTTCGATTTGTTTCTTTTTGGTCTTTTAATATTTGACCCATTAAATAATTCTTACAAATTGTACCGAAGTATGAGTAAGCTTTCTTTTCTTTTGATGGTTTGAACTTTTCAATTTTGGTCATCAAAAATGAATGGGTATCGTTGTGAATTTCATCAAATTCCGTGTCCTTTCGATATAGTTTGTAAGTCCTTATGATGGAGGAAATCATTTTATCAATGGGTTTCCTTAAAAAATCATTATAGATTTTGTTTCTTTCTTGAAAAGAATCGGCAATTAAAAATTCTTTAACTGCCAATTCCTCTCTCTCTCCGAAATAAATTTTTTCTTTTTTTGGTTTTCTTCCTTTTTTCTTTGACTCTAAACTTGTATCCCCAGACAAATTTTTAATATCTGTCATTAGGTTTTTTTATTCTTCAAATTTTATGGCTCTATCAACAATAAAAAATGATTCTTTTTTTGCTGAGTCAATCCAGAATTTAACTTCTTCTTTAGAAAGTACTTCATCACCATTTTTGTAATTCCAAAATATTGAACCTTGTCTTTGGTTGGTATGTTTATAACCAATTCTTGGAATTGTCATTATCTTCATTGAGTTGTGTGTCAATCTTAAAAACAACTCATATCCAAATGTTAGTTTGAATGATGCTTTTAGTAATCCAAAATCAACGAATGATGATTTTTTAATAACCATACCTGAGATTTGGAAATTCTGAAAACTTTGTAATGTTTCATTTGTGAGAATTCCCATTTCACTAGAAATGTTAACAGCAAATGTTGCCTCATTTGTGAAACCTGCAAATTGTCCATTTTCGGTAACATCAACTACAATTGGTAAGAAACAATCAACATCAGGATATACTTTGGAATACTTATTTGCATTATCAAACCATATCTTTGAATACTCATCATCAAATTCAAAAATAGATACCCATTTAGATTTTGCAATTCTAACACCATGATTTACTTGTTCTGAAAAGTTTGGATTTTTTGTCCAAACAACTCTGTTTACATTTAATCCACTAAATTCATAGCTGTCTAAAAATTCAACTAAACTTGTTTCATCTGTGTGTACTATAATAAGTTCATTGATTGGTGTTTTTTGTGTAACCAATGACATAATAGCTTTATTGAAATAATCATCAAACCAAGGGTGGGTTGTAGATTTTATAGGTAATATTACTGATACATCAAATTTTTCCATATTAATCAATTGTTTGTAATTTATTTAATTGTTCTTCAAAAGATTTTAATCTTGTTTCAAGATAACCTTCGAAATTGTTTATTACACTTTGGTTAAATGATTCAGAAGTTGGAAGTTTCTCAATGGTACTATCCATTTGAGTTAATAAATTTTCATTAATATTATCTTCCAACCAATTCTGTAAGAAATCTGCAATGTAATCTACAATTTCATTCTTATTGTTAATCCAAAGTCCATTATCTTCTGACATCCATTCAGGAATCATTCTTGGTACAGTTCCCATACAAGGTACACCACATTTCATTGATTCCAATGGGAATGTTCCATAAGAACTAATATCATCAATCCATACTGACATAAAACATTGTTTAAGGTTAAATGCAAATTCAGATTCACTCATACCTCTCATATCTTTGAATGTAACCCATCTATATTGTGGGAATTTTAGATAGAATTGTTTGATAATATTCAAACCTTCTCTTTGGTCTCTAGTGTGAATACCAATTATTGGATTTGCGGGTAATGTATCTTTTTTGAAGCTATTAGATATGAATGGAGGAATAACATCAATTGAAACATTCTTCATTAAACTTGAAAGGTATTCCTTTTGTTGTTCAGATGTTGTGATACATTTTAAGAAACCTAATTGATTCCAAGATTGACCTGGTTGTAATGTTTCAAGTACATAGTCATATGATTGTGACAATACAATTTTACCACAAGGAAGATTACTTATCTGACTCATAACAAAACCATATAGTTCTGGTACAACAATGAAATCTTCAGGGGAAACTTGTAGTTTTTGCCCATCAATTGATGTGTGTGGAATATTCATAAACTCTTGGTCTAACCAAGTAGATACACCAACATAATCACTTTTTTCATGTAACATTGTTACATTATAATTTTTGTCCCATAGAGATTTAGCCATTCTATAGGTGTAAGCTATTGAAGCTTTGGCGTTACCTTTAGTATCTTGTACTAAAAAATAAATCCTTGATTTTTTCTCTTTGAGATTTTGAATTGACTTCTCAATTTTTTCTATTTGTTCTGAATTCATATTAAAATTTGTTTAATAATTTTTTATATAGTAAAGAATTAAATGCTAATCTGAATGGTATTGATAGTTCGGTACTTTTCATACCTAATGCCTCATCAGCTTCTTCATTTTCTACGATTAAAGTTTCAATCATCATTTTAACCATTTCATATTTTACAACACTGATATGATTCTGTGGAGCACCTGTGAAATCAGATGGTGGTTCGACATTGATGTATTTTTCAATTTGGTCAATATCGAAGTAGTAATTTTCATTTAATATTTTTAACATAATTTTCTAATTCTTTGATATTATTTAATGTGTAATCTTTGTTTATATCCTTATTATATTCAGTTTCATACTTAATAATCACCTTTTCTTGGGGATGATTTAATAATAGGTCAGGATTTGCCGTAAGTAAAACATCAAACTCATCCCAAATATTATTTTTTGTTGAGTTTGAATAAAAAATTATCTTTTCCAATTCACAACCAAATTTTGATAAGAAAAATAAAGTTGCGGGTTTTGACTTCCCAATTTCATCCGAGATGATTATAAAATCATTTTCATTTCTCAAATTCTTATAAATCTCATTCAAATCATTAAATGTGAACATTTCAGTTGATGGTGCGTGACCAAACAACTCCATACAATATTCTTCATACATAAATGAATAATATTCTTCATTAGTTTGAAATGCGAAATGTTCATTTAATGTTAAACTTGTGACAGGTGATAATATCTTATATTCAAATGGTTCTGATATTGTTTCCAATTCAGTATTACCTGATAAGTCAATTGTATAAGTTTGGGATGGTATATCTTGATAACTCTCTATTAAATGTTTTTCATATAAATGTGTGAATTTACCAATAGTGTCTCTTAATACACCATTTACATCAATAGCAATTCTCATTCTTCGTATCTTTTTAATATTTTTCCGATTAATGGATTTCTAACCACATCTTTATTATCAAATTCAAAAACTCCAACATCATCTAAACCTTTGAATTTTTTGATTGCATCATACAATCCTGAGTGTGTCTTATCTTTGTATCTATCGGTCTGTTCTAAGTCACCACTGATAAAAAATTTACTATTGAACCCAATCCTTGTCAAGAGTAATTTCATTTGATTAGGAGTCGAATTTTGAGCTTCCTCAAATATTAGAATTGAGTTATCAATGTTCATACCTCTCATATAGGCCAATGCAAAAACTTCAATAACATCAATTTCTTTCAATTTTTCTCTAGTTTCCTTACCAATGATTTTATTCATTAAGTAATATGAGGGGAAAATATAGGGGTCTAATTTTTCTTCAACATTACCAGGTAGAGAACCTAGTTTTTCTTCAGCTTCAACAGCAGGTCTAACAATGATAATTTTTTCGTAAGGTGAAGTTGGGTCAGATAAGATATCCAATGCAGCTTTCATCGCAATATATGATTTTCCAACACCAGCGGGTCCTGAACAAATTGTTATTTGATTTTTTTTCAATAAATCATAATATAATTTTTGATTGTCAGATAAGAACTTTTCTTTGGATTTCTTTTTGATTATTTCACAAATAATTTCCTTTCTTGTTTTTTTTGGTTCCTCACTATTCTGAGGTTGTGTTGGTTTTTTTCTTGTTGCCATTTAATTTATATTTTTATAAAAATTAATCAAATATAAAAAAAATCAAGAGTTACTTTATGTTTGAAGTTCTTTAATGAAATCACTTATTCTTTTTTCGTAAGTGTGATTATTTTTACTTTTTAAGTAACCATTGTTACTAATCAAATTTCTTTCAGTTTCATTTTCTAAATAAAACTTGATTTTATCTATCAAATCGTCTTTAGTTTCATAAACGACAATATCTTGATTAATATTGAATAATAATTCCAACCCTTCTGTATAATTTGTCACCAATAAAGTTTTACAACCTGTTGTTTCAAACGTCCTATAATTTATATCATTTGATATATTACGATTGAAATGAATTTTGTATGAGTTTATAGTTCTAACCATATCCTCACCAATAACAAAAATATCTTTTTTTATATTAAAAATATTTAGATAATTTATCCATTCACCTCTATTATTAATATTACCACAAAAACCAACATCAATATTTTTCTCAATCTCCATCGGAGTTATTAATGTATCATCATAACAATTAGGAAACCACAAGGTATTACCACAATAGTCTTTAAAGTTAGGTAAATAAGATTTAGTTGAGTTTAATAGAAAATCTGGTTTTATTTGTTTCACCAAATTAATATGTTGGTCTAACACACAATGAGAATCTATTGACCAAAATATTTTTATTTTTTTACTATTTTTAATCTTGTCCAATGGTAACCAAGTGGGGGTATAATTTTCTAATAAAAAAATAACGTCAGCCCAACTCTCTAACAATTTGAAATCATCATTAAAATTCTGATGTCCCAAACCCCACACAATACATTCAAATCCGTTTTTTTCAAATGCTCTTTTTAATGAAAAACATTCTCTATAATTTCTATTTTTTTCGTGTCTTCCGTTTTCTTGTATGATTAAAATTTTCATATTATTTTTTCGCGTAGAAAATATTACCAATGGTTTTATGAACTTTATGATAATTGTGATTACTCAATATATCTTCAATTACTTGTGTACTATGTTCAATACAAATTAATTTTATATTAACTTTACTGAAATCAATACCCTCAATCACATTTTGGTCAAAATCTTCGGTGTCAATACTGACGAAATCAATGTTTGTGATATTGTATTTATTAAAAATTTCAGACGTTTTTATAACTTTAGTTGATAAAGTTTCAAAATCACAATTATAGATAGTTTTACATTTTAACATCTGTTCATTTTTGAACGTGGAAAGTTGTTCAAATTCATCATTTTTATCAATAAAAAACTCAACATTCGTTAATGTTTCTTTTCCGCAACCAACATTTTCAATTAAAACTGATTTATTGTTATCATATAATTTTTTTAATTTTTCAAAATTACGAGGATTTGGTTCAATCAATAATCCATTCCAACCTTTCTCAATTAAGAATCTACTATTAGAATATCTTACACCATCAGCTGCACCAATATCAACAACCAATCCATTTTTATTAATATCAAAAAATTGTTCTAGAAAAATTTCCTCACCATATTGTGAATATTTAGTCATTTTATCAAAATTAATTAATTTATTTTTTCACACACAAAAACACCAATTCCATTCCACCATGTATCTTTACCGCCTTTTTCACTATATGTTTCCAAAACAAATTTTTCATGAATTATTAATCCTGACTCAGTAATTCCTTCGTATGTTCCATTATATACTGTTGGATAACTAAAATCATCAATTATTATTATTGAATACTTTGACATTATTGGGTAATAATATGTAATTGCTTTTTTGTGAGATTCCTGAGAATGGTTTCCATCGTACATATAAATGTCAATGTCACCAATTTTTTCTTTAATGGTGTTAATGTCTAACTTGAAACAATCTGACTCTATGAAATTTAATGGTACTTCACCACAAAATTTTTTAACATTCGAGAAAAATATATCTTTTGGTCCGTTAAATTCTGCCCAATTATCAATAACTATTGAATTAATATTGTTTTTGTATGTTGCGGAAATAAAACTAGACCCCATCCAAGTTCCTATTTCTAAATAATTAACATTATCTAAGTTACAAATATTATTGTAAAAATGTCTAGTTTTATTACCAGACATACCTTCCATATTTAATATATCATTTGTTAATTTTGATTGTTTTTTTTCAGCCAACTCAAATGAATTCTTACAATGGTTAATTAAAAACTCTAAAGAATACTTCATATTTTTTTATTTTTTTTTCAAATGTATTATGAGGTCTCTATGACCAGGAATCAAATTTTCCGAAACTACTATCCACTTATCATTTAAAATAGATTCAATAGTCTTGAAATTTTGATAATAATGTCCAAAAGGTAACAAATCCCCCAAAACAAAATTTTCTGGATTAGTTATGATTTGTTTTGAAAATTCAAAATTTGCTAACATAAATACAAAATCAGAATTTGGTTTTAACACTCGATAAACATCATTAATATAATTATGAATTAACTCATTTGATAAATGACAAAAAGCATTATAAGAGAAAACAAAATCAATCAATTCATCTGATATGTTTACACAAGAAGAATTCTGATTACCACACTCTATAAACTCAACATCATTAAAATTTTCAAACTTTTTTGGTTTTTTTATTACATCAATTGCATATATTTTTTGGAACTTTCCTGTCATTTTTTCAGTGAAAGTTCCACCTCCAGGTCCGATTTCCAAAGCAATCTTACTTTTATCAAAAAAAGGATATAATGCGACTTCACAGACTCTTTGAATTCCTACCCCATAGTTAAAATTATCATAATAACCATCACCCCAAAAATTTTGGAACTCTTCCTTAGTAAAAGTTTTATTTTTTTCAAACATATTTTTTATTTTTTTTTATTTTATAAATTTCCAATATTCAGGATGTCTGATATCATTTTCATCAAAAACATCACCAACAAATTCTTTATTTATTCTTTCAGTTGGGAATTTTTTTCTTTCATAATTATAATCAAAAAATTCATCATGGATGTATGAATTATTTTTAACTATAGGATATATTTTTTCTCTTAAAAAATTTTGGTCTACTTGCCAAAAATTTCCTTTTTTATAATCATTTATCAAAGTTTTCATATTTTTTAATATTCCATTTCTACATCCCCACATACCACCTAATATTTCTGTTGTATGGTGTGGATGGTCTCTCATAATATGAAAATCTTTATCACTATTTAGCCATTCATCAACTGCCAATTTTTCTCTAAGATTTAATCTGCTATCAGTGTCTCTTGATAACATTATATCTGAATCATCGCAAGCTAAAAACCTCCAAAACATACCCTCCCAATTCCCATCTTCTTCCATTAAAATAACTTCAGTTGTTGATATTTTTTTTAGGGTTTCAATAATTTCGGAAGGTACACTTTTACCACAATAAAATCTTGAAGTCCAACCTAAATATATTATAGGAGTTAATTCAGCATTTTTAATTGCTCCAATTGTATATTTTGGGTTATCACCCCATAAACTAAATGATATTATTTTTTTCATAAAATTAATAATTCTTTAAAAAAAGTTTCCAGCCATAAATACCTAAATCAATCATTGTAAAATCATTTTTAATAATTTTGGCAATACATTCTTCAGTTTTCTTATGATAAATTTGATTATTAAACTGAGGTAAAAAATTATGAAAACTAACACATATTTGGTCTACAGAATCAAAGTCATCAAAAGAATCAAACAAATCCCATTCAGAACCTTCTATATTTACTTTTAAAATTGATATTGATTTAATATTAAATTTAAATTTAAAATCAGACCAAGTTATTACGTCATATTCACCCATTTCATTAGGTATTATTGACCCCGCAATACCATTTGAGCTTAAATTAGCTTTACCTGTAAATGTTGATATAAACCCTTTAAATAATTCAGAATGTTCATTTGGACTTTCTTGAGGGTCTACACCAATAACTTTCTTCTTACCAAAGAAATAACCAGCCCAATTATCACTTGTAACTTCTTCAAAGTTTTTATTCCATCCTAAACAACCCAAGTCAACAATGCACCCATTATGTGTTTCAAATCTTGGGTGAACACGGCTCCAAATATTTACATCTTGATTGGAGTTTACATACCAATTAGGTCTTATTTGAATTAATTCGTGTTTAATGTTGTTTTCCATATTTTATTTTTTATACAAGTCTTGAATGTTCATTTACAACTCAAAATTCATTTTTTGTCTTCTTTGAAAGACCATTCTGTCTTCTCTATCGTGATTAGAATTCAAAGAGTGTATAATATCTCTCCCACCATATCCCCAATCAGGATGTTGGTGATGGATAATTACTTTATCTATAAAAATTTGTTTTTTCAATAAATTACCAACTGTCATAAATTCATTATCAGCCCAAAGTGATTTATAGTCAGGATGATAGATATATCCAAATCTTTCGTAATATTTTTTACCTAAAATACATAGAGTATTTAAATCTTTTCTATTTCCATCATTGAACCAAAGTATTCCATCTGTGTCAGGATAATTAATGACCATATTGAATCTTATTTGTTCGTCATATCCTTTTTCAATAGGAATCATATCATCAGAGGCAAGTAGAATAATGTCCCAATCACCTAATTCAATGTCACGATTAACTGCATGTATTTTATTATTACTTTTACCAAAAACAAATCTAAGATTTTCATATGATTTTAATTTATCAATGACTTCTTGGTTATTCATTGAGTCATCATCATAATCTAATGTTAGCAAAAACTCAATTTTTGATAAATCTGTTGCAAAGTCATAATACTTTTGAAGTACTTCAAAAAATTTATCTTTTCTGTTTCTTGTTGGGAATTTAATTAAAATTTTCATTTTTAGTGTCTAACATTATACATTACTTCAGGAGTAATTACAAATTTATTTGATTGTTTTTTCAATTCCATCAGAAAATCAAAATCTTCACCATCTCTATTTTGGGAAAAAAACAACTCCTTAAAAATAGTTTTTTTGTAACAGAAAGAAATACCAACTGTTGCAAATTTTAATTCATTTAAATGAAATGGAGGTAAAACTAAACCATTTTCATATGCCATTCTCCAAACAACAAAATCATATTTATTATATTTTTCAAACAATATTTTAACATAATCTTTATTAATGGTATCATCATCATCCAAAAAACCAATCCATTCTGTATCAACTAATTTTATACCTTCGTTTCTAACCAATCCTGATTGTCCATTTTTAGGACCAACTAATCCTATCTTATCAATCTTAATTGTTTTGACTCTATTATCATCAAATGATTCACCATCAACACCATCATAAACAACTATCGCTTTCCAATTTGATACAGATTGTTGTATCAAAGATTGTATAGTTCTTTTAAGTGTTGGTCTATTTAATGATGGTATTATAAATGTTATATTATTCTCAATCATATTATTGTGTAAATAAAATTTTATCTTTTAATTTCATTAAATTTTTCTTAACAAATGGCGTTAAAGTTTGATTAAAGTCATATTCAATCACTTTCATATTACCCTCAACATATCTGGTTTTACTTTCGTAATGATAGGCGGTATGTGTTCCTACGTTATAATTTTCAAAACCTATAAGTAGTAATTTTAAATTTAATTCAACATCTTCAAAACAATCAATATATTCCTCATTAAACATACCAATTTGTCTAAATGTATTTGTATTAATCATCATTAATCCCGCAGTATTTCCAATACACTTTGTAATATCTTTATTAAAATTATAATATGACCATCTATTACGATTAACAATACTAAGTCCCATATTTGATAATTTAAGTCCAACTAAAATTCCATCGTGCTGAATAGTATTGTCATCATAATGTAGTCTGCAACCAACAGTCCCTACTTTAGATTTAATATTATAAACATTTAACATTCCACTAATAACATCAGAAGTAAGTTTAATATCATTATTACAGAATAAAATATACTGATGTGTTTTATCCAAATGATTTTTAACAACATCATTATTTATCTTTGCAAAATTATAATAATCATATTTGATTAATTTTATATTATCCAAACTATTAACCAATTCTTCAATTACATTAATTTCTTCCTCAGTTGAACCAGTGTCAGCAATAAAGATATCAAATAATTTAGGATTACAATATTCATAAAAAGAATCAATACATTGAATTAACAATTCTATATTACCCTTTGTTGGTATAATTACCCCAACTTTACCTTTCAATTTAACATCTTTAATTTTGACTTCAGGAGTATAAATTGATGTTGGTTTTAAATCCAAAGGTAATACATCTTTATATTTTCCAACAAACTTAATTTTACTATCAAAGAATTCCTGATTAGGTTGTCCCACAGATTCGTGAGTTATTTCAAATGAAGATGTGACCCCAATTTTAATTCCATCCAAATAGTTTGGTACACAAAATCCGTGGTCATAAAAATGAAACTTACCAATTGTTTCATCAAACTTATGTTTAATTTTTGTCTTATCAAAAGACATAAATAAACCATCAATTGTAACTACTGGAATTAAAAATGGTAATTTAGGGGAATAGTTGTTAATCCATTTCTTTTGTCCTTCAGGATGATGCCAAACTTGACCAACCATAGTTAAATTCATTCTCTCCCAATAAACTCCTGATTCAGGAAAATAACAAGAACCAGCTTTTCCAATTATACCGAATTTGGGGTAATTGGAAAAATCTTCCATTAATTTAATACCCCAATTTTTTTCAAGTTTAATATCATTATGGCAACAAACAACAATATCATATATTGATTCCGTTATTCCACTATTGTAAACTTCGGCCAAAGAATATTGATTATTGTTTTGATATTCCAATATCTGAACGTCATTAAGACCCACACTAGTTTGAAGGTGGGTCTTAAATTTTTCGTTATATTCTTTATCTTTATGTGTTGAATAAATTATTGTTATCATATTCCAGTTGAACCAAAACCTTTATCAGCTCTATCAGTTTTATTTATGTCTTTCTTCTTAACCAAATTAACCCACTTTCCATTAACCACAGAAGTTAATACAGCTTGGGCAATCTTCATTCCTTTATTCACCACAAATTCGTGATTATTAACATTGAATAGAATAACTTTAACTTCACCAGTATAACTATTATCAACAGTACCTGGTGAGTTTAACACCATAAGACCTTGTTTTAATGCCAAACCACTTTTTGACCTAACTTGGATTTCATACCCATCCTTTATTTCAAAAGCCAAACCAGTGGAAACTAATGCTCTTCCAAATGGGGGTAGAAGAACTTCTTCAGTTGAATATAAATCAAATCCTGAATCACCATCATAATTATAAAATGGTTCAACAGCATCAGGATTTAGTTTAACAAAACCAAGGTCTAATTTTGGACTATAATTCAACATATCTTCTTCAAGTTGTTTTAAATCCAAACCAAATTCTTCATAAATCATATCATAATCAATATCCCCACCTTTTTCATTTTCTTCAATTAACTTTTCAAGTTTTGAAGCGTATTCACCAATGTTTTCTAGTTTACTTAAATCATTTATATTCATTTCAAATCTTTTAATTTTTTAACAATATGAATAAGGACATCAACATCCTTTTCACAATATTCACTTATACCTTTTAGGTTTTGTTTTTCCCAATATTCATTATGTACATTTTCTCCAACCACTTCTCCATTTTTTGGAGTTTCAATACCAATAGTTGAACACAACAAATCCAAAGAACCTATTGAGGTATAAGCACCATATTGCCAAATTTCTTTGGTGTCAATAGCTTTTATTTCCCAAGGTTTGGTATCATAACTTGGTAAGATTGATGGCGGCATTAATCCATTGATAATCATACGTTTTGCCAACATTGGTATATCAAAATTTTTAAGATTATGACCACACAACCAAAAATCTAATTTACCACATTTAATTAATAACTTTTGTACATCAGATAAAAGTTTATATTCATCATCATTACAAAAAGTTTGTTTTCTAATTTCTCCATTATCCAAAACAAATGCAAAACTAATACAAACTATTTTTGCAAATTCAGGAACTAATCCAGCGCGTTTTATAAAAACTTGATTCTTTTGGTCAATTTCAATATCAGAATCTTCTGGAAATCTTTTAAGAAACCAATCAAAATACTTATCAAATTGTTGTGCAACAATTGGATTTAAATTTGAACATACGTCATAGTTAGGACAACCACCAACAGTTTCAATGTCCATAAACAAAATCTTAGAAATTGGAATTTTTATCATAGTTTTATTTTATAAGTGATTTGTACCATTCAGCTCTATCTTTTGTAATCTTTTTAAGACTATACTTGTCTTTAACTGTCTCGTATAATCTTTCACCCAAATCTACAACTAAATTTGGATTATACACAAGAGTTTTGATATTTTTTGCCCAATCAGCGTGATTTCTTTGTTCTTTAACCAAAAGTGCATTACCATCCGTAAATTTACCAAACTCTAATGAATGTTTCAAATCAATGGTGTAAGGTCCTACTTCCGATGCAATCAAAGCTCTTTTATAAAATCCCGCTTCAATAACTTTTAATTGAGATTTAACTCGATTAAAGATATGGTTTTTAATTGGGGCTAAAGATATATCAAATTTGGAATAATTTGTAGCATAAGTATTAACAGGTTTAGTCCAAACTCTTCTGTATGGTAAACTACTTTCATCATTATATTCAGCTTCTCTAAATTCAGATAAAAATTGTTTGTACTGAGGCGTTACAATGTTATAATTGTTAGTGAAGATTTCTTCATATCTCGCCCATACAGTTTCTTCAGGTTTAATAGCTCTTTGTTTTCTTTCACCAGTTTGAGGATTAATTTCAGTAATAGTTCCTCTTGTATCAAAACCACATAGAACGTACTGAATCTTATTGTTTAGTTGACTATTTTTACCAACAAATCCCTCCAATAGTTTTAAGTCGTGAAAGTGGGAAGAACCTCCTAACCATCCTACTCTAATTCTATCAGATTCCTCAATAGGTTGTTTAAATTGTGGTTCATCAGGATTAATACCATTAGGGAATACAACGACATTTCTATTCAATTTTCTAATCTCATCAGCAAAAATACTAGTTGTAGTTGTAATATAACTTGCAACTTTAAGATTTGCCATAATTTTTTCATGGATTTTATCTTGAACAATTAATTGGTGAATTGGATGTTCTTTGCCTGGTAACCAATAATCATCCAAATCAACAACAACAATGATTCCTTGTGATTTTAGAAAATTTATTATGTTTGGGGTTTGTTCATAATTTGCTCCAATGTTTCTGTGGATGTGAACAATTTGATATTGTTTCCAATAATTCAAATTATTTATTTGTGGTTGATAATCTATATCCACATAGAAATCATCAGGATACATATTTTGTAACATAACGTGGGGGTCTACAGAACGAAATTTTCCTACACCAGTTGTGTCACTTGGGAGTACTAATACTTTTATTTTTGACATAATTTATATATTTTATCCCAAATAATAACAATAAATTTTTATTAATTCAATAGAATAGGGATAAAAAAACGAAACCCCACAACTTGAATTTCTTCAGGGGATGTGGGGAATAAGATATTAAATTATTAAAAATTATTTTACTTTTTTAATACGTGTGACTTTACCTTCAAATATATGACTACCAACTCTGAATTGGAATACGTCATTTGTTTTACTATCACTTTCAATAAGTAAACCATTTTCACCTAATACTTCTTCTATAGTTTCTCTAATCATATCTTTCAATGTGTTCTTATCAAAGTTTAAGTTTGTATTTTGATACTTTGAAGATTCTTGAACTTGTTGTTTTTGTCCTTGGAATGGTGACTTATTATTTGCCACATCATTTTTCATTAATCTTGACGCTTTCTCAATTAAATCATTACTTAACACTGAAGAACTTCCCATACTACTTGGTTGTGTAATTGGATGTTCAATCATAAGTCTTTTAATTTCATCAGGTAACTTAGATTGCAAAATTCTTTCTTTTGATGGTAATTCATTATTAGGTCTAATCGTAGGTTGTGATTCCATCATTAAATCTTGTGGTAGATTATAATTAATATTTGGAGTTTGAAACTCTTGTAATTCAGGAGTTTGTGGTATATTTCCTTGGACGTGTCCTCTAGGAATTTGATTATGAACATCCATTATTTTTTTGGACATTGCTAATTTTTGTAATAAACTATTTTCGTTTAACATATATTAAATATTTTCATCAAATTTTACATTTATTATAACCGTTTTCATTGTCTTATCACCATTTGGGTTATAATTTGGTCTTGGCGTTGCAAACTTATCACCAGTTTTAGAAAATGATAAGATTTTATCTAATCTAAACAATCTCCATCCTGGTATAGGTCTTGTCCCTAATAATCCTCTATGACTCGCACCTTCAATATCCCAAGCTCTCAAAACTGGATTACCTGCTTTACTATAACCAAAACAAACTGGTTCAATTTCACGTAAACCTTTTCCACCAGGTTCATCACCATCATAATAGATGACAATCCTATTTTTATTTCTGATAGCATCAATAACACTTTCAATTGAGGCTACTTCTAAAATAAGAGACTTAGCAATATTGTAAAGTTTCATTATGCACTTGGGGTTGTATATGGTTTGTTTGATTGATATTCATTTATCACTATTTGAGCTCTTCTTTCAACAATATCTTGTATTGCACCTGCGGTCTCATTGTACACATCAAGGAAATCACCAGTTCCTTTTCCTTGTGCATCACCATCGGCTAAAGCATCAGGATTTACCGCTGAATATGCGTTACCCGTTGAGAAATCATTTTTAGGTAATAGTTTTTTTCTTTCAGCTTCAGCTATTGCTGATAAGTCGTTCTTGGGTTGTTCGAAATTTAATGGTTCTGTAACTGCCATATTACATTATTTTTTTTAATAAATTATTTATCCTTTTAAGGCTTTCAGTAACTTCCAAATTATATTTTGCAAGTGTACTTTTATGTTCTTGACTTGTTCTTAAATCGTGACCAACGTTTTGGTCTTTTTCGTGTGGTTGAATAAATTGATTAGGTAGAACTACTGACCTTATTTCTTTTGTTCTATACGCGTCATCTCTCATTGAGTTTAAAGTTTGATTTACCCAATTCTTCATATAATCACCCCCATTTAATACAAATGGTTTGTCAGTATTATTACCTTGAAAATTATCAAAGAAATTTTTGATTCTTTTCAATTGTTGGTAAGTAACATAACCCGTATCTCTAAGTTCTCTGTTTCTCCTAAATCCCTCAACACTATCATCGGCATCAGGTACAACGTCATTACATTGTTTAAGATAAACAACAACTTCTTCAGGTAATTCTATCTTTTCTCCGTATAAATCTTTATTCACCTTGTTTTAATATATTAATAAGTTTAGATATACTAATTCCTTCTTTCTTTGCCAATTTTTTTATTGATTCCAAATTTTTTGAGATAATCTTACTCAATCCACTTGTCTCATTATCTTTTTCCATTATCTCGTGGTCGTTACCTTTTTTTGTTAAAATATCTTCGACCATTTTCATCATTTTCTGTTTTTTGATTTCCTCCAAATATTCTTTTTCAGTTAATCTTCTCTTAGCAAAACAATTTTTACATTTACCTCTTTGTTTTTGGTTTTTTAAAGATTTGTCAAGTTTTTTATCAAAACCTAATGTTTCCAATCTATCATTCATTTCAATATCATCTTCAATACCCATATCCGATAAAATATGTTCAGCTTCGTCATAACTTTTAGCATTTTCAGTTTCTTTATAACCAAAAGCATCGGAAAAATCTATTTCAGAAATAACATCATCGTTTTCGTCTTCACTTTCACCATAATAAACACGATAACCTCTTGTAACAGGGTCATTTGAAATCCTTGTATTAACAACAGTTTGGTCCATTGTTTTTCTAGGCGCTAAGTACATATTATATATTGGTGTCTTAGATGTCAACATTGTACCATCACTATCCACATATTCATCAATTTCAATGTTATCCATTTGTTTATCAATTTCACCTTTAGATACTTTCTTTTTTGATTTGATAAACTTATCAATTGACTTTTTAACTTTTTCTAAACTCTTGGTTTTAAATTGTCTTTTCTCCTCTTTATTTTTTGATTCATTCAAAGTACTACTATAGACACTATAAGATACAACCACCTTATCACCATTAACCTTTAGGTTAAAGTAACAATTGTCATTAAAATACTCTTTATTAAAATTAATCATTACAAATTTTTCTTAATAAATACTTTGATTTAGAGTATTTATCATTAAAAATATGTCATATCAAAATATAAATCAATTTAATCGTAATAATCTATTTCCAACTTTGAGTTTGGATACTTACGATATGTCTTTAACAACTGATGAATTGGGATTCAATCAGGAGGTAGTTTTTTCTCCGTATTTAATTGCTCAAACATTTGGTAATAGATTGCCTTTTTATTTTAATCTGAATAGTTCTGCAACAACACAAAACCTAAATTTAACTTATAAAAATTACAATTTTAATAATATATTTGTATCTGAAAATTACTACAACCCAAAAGAAGAAATATTAAGTTGTGAATTATCAGGAACATCTTGTGATATTGGGTTGACAGGTATTGACAATGGTTTGGTGACTGGTATGACTGGTGAAACAATTATTTTTACTGAAGGATTATTACCAAACAATTTAATGTTTAATCGTTATTACTATGATAGACGATTAAAATTACATCAAGTTACTGGATTTACTTCAAGTAATGTAATGTTTTCAGGATTTAACAAAAATATTTTATATGAAGTTGTAAGTAAGAATGACCCTTATGTTGGTTATTATCACGAACTTTATGGTGGGTTCTATCAAGGATTTTATCGTTTGTTTGGATATGATTATAATATTTTTCCTGAAAGGATGAATAAGGGATGGTCAATTGAAATGATATTGAAACCAAGATTAATTAATGAATATTCTGGAACAACGGGTGAAACCACATTAAACGAAATATATCCAAATAATAAGAACTTTTTCTTTTATATTGGTACAAGAGCTGAAAATAAATTTTATCATCACGCTGATGGAAGTCCAATTTGCACAAGTGGTTATACGAGAGTAACATCAGGTTTAACTGGATTATCAACTTGTGCTTGTTGTGATTATAATGTTACAAATAGTAGATGTATCTATGTTTACCCTCCACGTTCAGTTAATGGAGTTCACGACCCCCATGTGAATTATGGTTGTGATAAATGTGGTGGAAATTCTCATACTAAAATAACTTGTGGTTGTGGTTGTAATGATTTACCTTGTCAGACTTGTGGGTGGGAATGTCAAACACATACTTGTGGCACAATAATTCAAGTCACTCCAACACCTACACCAACACCATCACCAACTCCATTTTGTGACCCATTTCCACCTCAAACAACTTGTACACCAACTTGTACTAATTGTGAAAATTGCACAGATTGTAACGATTGTACTTCAGGATTCACATCAATTGAAGATACTTGTGAAAAGAATCCATTATTGGATACGATGAGTAATTCTTTGGGTATTAGATTATGTGGTGACCCTAAAAATCCTGGTATTGGTATTAGATTTTTAAGATTTACTGGAGGATGTGAAGTTAGCGGTACTTGTACGACAGGATTAACATATGAGACAGGTTATACTATAACTGATATTTGTACACCACCAATCTATCCTGATTGTGAAAAAATTAATCCAGCTTGGTTAGAAGAAGAACATTGGTTTCAGGTTGATGTTGTTTGGGAAAGGTATAACTTTTTGGATGAATGTGATTTATTTTGGAGAGGTGGTTTAGGTGATATTACTAAAAAACTTTATTTGGAAAGTTTGGCAAATAATACGGTATCATTAATTGAACCTCCATATACAAGAGGAGAATCCGCATTACAAGTTGAATTAATTAACTTAAATGAAAAATGGTTAATTGATGGAAAAAATAGATTGGGCAGATTGAAAATTTATATCAATGGTAAAATATTTTATACAATTGAAAATTTTGAAGAGATAATCCCAAGGGCATTAAATACGGATAAGGAAAAACAAGTTGGTGTGCCATTTAATATTTCTTGGGGTGGTGGTACTCAAGGATTAAGAGAGAATTTAACGTTCTCATCAATGACACAACCATACGGTCCTTATATTCAAGACCCTGAATGTTTTCCAATTAATGATTTAAGTGGTACAACTTTAAGTGGTTTAAACACAAATATATTAATCGAACAAAATTTTGCGGGTACATTTGAGGGGGCAATATCTCAGTTTAGAATGTATGTTTCACCATTATCAGCACCTGAAGTGAAACATAATTTCTTATTATTAAAAAATCCATTTGGGATGTTTAATCCTGATTGTCCTGATTGTTCAACAATTGTTTGTGAGGTAAATGATTTAACGTACACAATTACAGAATTGTCACCAACACCAACGCCAACTAATACACCAACAACGACACCTAGACCAACACCATCAGTGACACCAACGAATACGGTGACACCAACAATGACTGTTACACCATCACATACACCAAGACCAACAAGAACACCTACAAAAACACCAACACCAACTCCAACACCGAGTAAAAGTATTTGTGTCTAATTTTCTTAATCTTAGTATTTATCTAAAATGTGATTTTTAAGAAATATGACATCAATTATAATTCAAAGTGTTAATTATTCAGGGGAAAGTGCAAGTATTGTTTTTACTCCACATAATTCGAATATTCCAATTAATTTGGGTGTTCAAGTATTACCTTATTTGTTCGACCCAAGTTTATTAACACCACCATATGATGTTTATGGTACATACACAATTTTGACATTAAATTCAAGTTGTCCATTAATTCTTAATGTACCAGCACCAACTTCTACACCAACACCAACAATTACACCGACAAGAACTTCAACACCAACTCCAACTCCAACGGTGACACCAACACCGACTTTTGACCCGTGTAAAGTTCCATCACCTACACCAACACCAACACAGACTGCGACACCTACTCCGACTATATCGATAACACCAACAGTAACACCATCGTTAAATCCTTGTGTTACTCCATCTAAATCACCTGGTGTAACTAAAACACCTACACCTACACCAACTGTGACACCAACTAATACGGTAACACCAACTGTTACTCCAACGGTAACTCCGACAGTGACACCGACAAAAACAAGTACACCAACACCTACTAAAACAAGTACACCAACTCCAACACCATCACCAGGTGCACCTGAAACACCAAAGATTTATTGGGGTAAATTTAGTGGAGGTACTATTACTAGTGGTGATACAATTTTATTGTCAAGTGGTTATACTTCTAATCCAACAAATACTTATAGAAGTATTCCAAGTGGTTTCGCTTATGGTTATATTCTAATACCAACTGGTTTAACACAACCATCAGAATTTAGAAATAGTAATGTAGGTTGTTCAGGTAGTAATATACCATTTAACAATATAGGTACGATAATCATAGTAGACGCTAACGGATTTAGCATAACATATAATGTTTACAGAACTTTCTTCCAAATCACTGATGGTTTCGATGTATGGTTATGTAGTTAAAATAAAATAATTAATGGGTTCTTTTAGTTTATCAGGTGGTGTTGAAGTTTTTGGTTTTATTTCTCCCAGTAATACCACAGACCAATATCCAGTTATTGACCCCTTATATGGTATTGATGGTTTAAGAAACGTTAATACTTTAAGTGACTTAAATTTAATTCCAACACTTAGAAGAAGGGCTGGTATGATTGTGGGTGTAAGTGGAGGAACAACATACTATAAACTTAATTCCCCACCTTGGTCTTTAACATTATCAGATTGGACTATATTCAATTCTGGTAGTGGAGGTGATTTTCTTCCATTGTCAGGTGGGACTGTTAGTGGTGGAACTATATTCACAAATGGATTAACAGCAAACACATTTTCAGCAACCACATATTTGGGGTTACCCTCTGACATTTATGTGTCAGGATTCACCTATTTGGATAATATATTGACAATACAAAGAAGTTCGGGAAATCCGAATTTGTTTGTTACAATTAATGATTTCACTGGATTAACAATTAATGGTAATTTAAATGTCACTGGAAATACAATTGTTGATGGTATTAGTGCCAATACTATTTCCGCTTCAACATATCTTAATTTACCTATTGATGTATTCGTAACTGGTGGAACATACGATAATGTAACTGGTATTGCAACATTTACAAATAACACTGGTGGAACATTTAATATCAGTGGTTTATTCACAGGGTCAACTGATGTATTTGTTACAGGTGGAACTTATAGTGATAATACATTTACATTCACAAATAACACTGGTGGAACTTTTAATGTTTCATTTAATTCTGTATCAGGTTTAACTATAAATGGCGATTTAAATGTAACTGGAAATACGATTGTTGATGGTATTACGGCAAATACAATATCAGCAACAACATATCAAAATTTACCAATTGACCCAGATACATATATAACCGCATTTACATACAATAATAATACATTAACCATTGATGATAATTCAGGGAATACATTTAACACAACAATTAATGATTTCACTGGATTAACAATTAATGGAGATTTAAGTGTTACTGGTTCTTCCGTAGTTAATAGTTTAACCGCAAATACAATATCAGGTAGTTCATACACAATTACAAATTCAACTCAAAATAATTCATTAGATGAATTTTTAGTTATAGATGGTAATGGAGATTTTTTTACTAGAAATTTCAATAGCATTAATAAACTTGATAATACAATTACCGTTGCTTTAAGTGGTGGTAGTGCGGATTTTACATCCATTGAAAGTGCTGTAAATAGTATAACTGGTTCGTCTTCAGCTAATACTTATGTTGTTCAAGTTGCTGGTGGAGTTTATTATGAAAATCCATTCACAATACCAACGTGGGTTTCAGTTGTTGGTGAAAGTTCAGTATCAACGATAATTGAAGCAATTGACCCTTCTCAAACATTAATTAAATTAAGTGACCAATCGGCATTATTTGATTGTCAAGTACAAGGATGTACGGGAATTGGAGTTTCAGCAATATTATATTCATCATCAACTACACCACAATCAAGTGCAATCTCTTATGTTGAGAATGTAAGATTTGGTTCTAATTATACTCACGCCAAAGTTGTCGCTTCAAGTGGTGCTAACATCATTATGCAATGTTCCAATGTTAAGTATGGTGGTTACCCATTCACTATTGGTTTTTATGCAACAAATGATGGTAGTGGTATTGGTAGAATGCAATTAAGAAATGTAACATCAACTAATGGTGGAATTGTTACAACAACAGGATTGATTTTTGCTAAGGCTGATGCTCAAAGTTGTGGATTTATTGTTAATGGTTGTTTATTAACTAAAGCTGTAGGTGCTGCCGCGGGTACTGGATTTTATGTTGAAAATGGTGGGTTCTTAAGATTAACCGCTGTTAATTTTCAAAGATGGTCAGTAGGTATTGACGCACCTCAAATTGGTTCTGCTCCAAGTATAGATGCAATTGCTCTTAATTTTGAAAACAATACAATTGATGTTAATATTGTACATTCAGGTACAACTGGTAAAATACAAGGTACGGATAATTTTTTAAAGACATTAATAAACATTAATGCCCCAATTTATGAAGTTAACCAAGACCCAAGACAAATAACTGTAGCTAAAAAAGGTGGTGATTTTTCATCAATTAAATCAGCCGTTGATTATTTAATTGCGTCAGGTAACACATCATTATCAAATAGATTTGTTATTACTGTAGGACCTGGTTTTTTTTATGAAAATGAAATTGATTTAACTCAAACACCTTATGTAAGTATTGTTGGTAGTAATATACAAACAACACAAATTCTTCCAAATTCAAGTACACAACATATCTTGAAAATAGGTCAAAATAATGAAGTTTCATTTTTATCATTCTCTGGTGCAGGTTTAGGATATGCCGCAATTTATTGTTATGATATTGGGGATTTTGGTCAAGCACATAAGTGTTCATTCACAGATTGTGATACCAATGTATGGGTTGAATCGGTAACACAAGATACCAATTTTTATGGGGAGTATTTAGATTTCAATGGTTCTTATACTTACGGAACGAAAGTAATTGCAACAAATGGTTTTGTTGCTCTTGCAAATATGGAAAACTATTATAATTTCCCAATAGGAACTGGTATAACATATTGTAATTATGCTACAGGTAGTGGAGCAACATTAAGTATATTCGTTGGTGATAATCAATCAAATGGTGTATCAGGTTCAACAGCTTATTACATACAAGATGGTGCTGAATTAAACGCTTCGACTATAACCATAGATGGATTTACATATGGTATTAGAAATCCAAATATTGGTGATGGGGTAAGATTTGATGTTGACAACGCAAGTGTTATTAATGGTGAATGGGATTTATATATTGAGAGGTCAACAACTTTTGGTACATTTGGGGGTAGCTCCAATCACCAAAAAATATTCACAAATAGTTCAGACGTTTATTGGGTGTTTTTGGATATTGATGATGGTGAATTAGATATAACTAGAAAAGCATCAGTAACATTTACCGATGGTTCACATACTGACTTCACTACATTGATATTTGAAGGTGGTTCAATGGGATTAATTAGTGGTGGTAGTTTGAGTGTGGTTAGTGGAACGACAATCCAAGCCGATGGTGGTTTTGGATATTTAGAAAAATCAGATAATAGTGGAATTGTTAGAAGAATTGATTGGATAAATAATCTTATAACATTATCTGCAAATACTGATGAATATATTTTTATAAATGAAAATAGTAATTTAAGTAGTTCTGGAACAAGACCTAATTCAGCATACAACATATTGTTGGGTAGGGTTGTAACAAATTCAACTGATGTAGAGTTCATTGATTTAAGTCCATTTAATGCTGAACATACTTCAAATAGATATGGTGACCTTTTATCAAATGCGTTAGGACCTATTTATGCTACAGGGTCAATTGTAACTGAAGGTGTTACACCATTCACACTTGATGTTACAAGTGGGGAATATTACTTTGCAACAAATCAGTTTTTACCATCAGGTGGAACTAATTTACAATTTGTACAATATTATAGAAACGGAACTGGTAGTACTTGGGTAACATCAGCAACAACTTTTGTAAATAATACAAGTTATGATAATAATGGAACACTTACAGGATTAACTACGAGTTATTTTACTAAACACACCTTGTATCTTGTTGGTGAGGGGTCATTAGAAAATTATTTTTTAGTATTAGGTCAAAATGAATATTCAACTTTACTTGCAGCTGAAAATGGTTTGTTACCCACACCACCATCATTCTTCTCAGATTCAGTAACTCAAATTGCAAACATTTATGTTCAACAAGGTGCAAGTGGTGTTACAATTATTGAAGATATTAGACCAACTATTGCATTTAGAGCTGGTGGTGTAAACGCGTCTTCAGTTCACGGAAACTTATTGGGTTTAAGTGCTGATGACCACACACAATACTTATTAGTTTCAGGAGCAAGAGCAATGTCAGGTAATCTTGATATGGGATTAAATGACATAACTAATGTTGGTCTTGTTGATGGTGTGACAGTAAGCTCTCATGCAACAAGACATCAATTTGGTGGAGCTGACCCTGTGGGAACAACAACACCATCACCAAATGCAATACCTTACGCTGATGTAAGTGGAACTTTGGATGATTGGATTTCAACTGGAACAACATCAACTTTAGGTAAAGTTAAATTAAGTGTTTCCCCAATATCAGCGTCAGACCCAATTGTTGTTGGTGATAATGATTTAAGAGTTACTCAAGCAATAAGTGGTGGTAGTTTCAATAATTCTACTGATACACTAACATTAAATAGAAATGATGGTACTACATTACAAATAACTGGTTTTACTGATGTGTTTGTAACGGGTGGTACATTTAATAGTGGTAGTTTAACATTTACAAATAATACTGGTGGTACATTTAGTGTATCAGGTATATCATCATTTGATACATTTGTCACAGGATTTACTTATTCAGATAATACATTTACAATATCTCAGAATAGTGGTACATCGTTAACTGCAACAATTAATTCAGTAACAGGATTAACTGCGTCAACAATATCTGCAGCAACATTTAATGGGAATATTGTAGCACTAAACGGAACATCAGTTACAAATCCAACATATAGAACATCATTAGCGGGTTCTAATTTAAGTCCAAGGGCGACATTTGGTAGTGAAACAACTGCAGCTAACACACATAGATATATTTTTGACCCAGTTAATCAAAATGGTTTAGTATTTTCTATAGCAAATAATGGTAGTGTTTATATTGCAAGAGGTGGAATTGTTGCTGGTGGTTCAGGTTCTATATCACAAGAAATTGGTGATTTAAGATTTTTTACTTTAAATTCACCTAATGCTACTTTGTTCTCAGAAAGAATGAGACTAGACCATTTTGGTAATCTTGGTATTGGTACAACATCTCCATCTGAAAAATTAGATGTTGTTGGGAAAACAAAGACATCAACATTACAAGTTACATCTGGTGCAACAAATGGGTATACTTTAATTTCAGATTCAAGTGGTAATGCTATTTGGACACCATTACCAACTTTTACAGGTGGTACTGTAACTGGTAGTACAAATTTTACAAACGGATTAACCGCTAATACAATATCTGCAACAACATATCAAAACTTACCAATAGATGTATTCGTAACTGGAGGTACTTATTCAAATGGGGATGTTTTATTCACCAATAATACTGGTGGAACATTTAATGTGAGTGGATTTTTTACAGGTTATACGAATGTAGTTAATTCAGTTACTGCTGGTGTAGGTTTATCAGGTGACACAACAACTGGAGATATAACTTTAATTAATACCTCACCTGACCAAATTGTTACAATCAGTGGAGGAACTGGTATTACAACGGGAGGAACATATCCTGATTTTACAATAACGAATTCATTACCTGACCAAGTTGTTACATTAAGTGGGGGAACTAATATTTCTATTACAGGAACTTATCCTAATTTTAATATATCATTTACAGGTTCAACAACATCAACCTTTGATTATGGTAAAACTTATGCAATATCAAATAGTTTTCAATTAATTTAAAATAAAAAAATAAAATAATATGCCAGCTAACACATCACCAATTTTTACACTAACACCTGATATACAATGGACAGATGCTATGACAGTAGCAAATACCACAAAAGATTTAACATCAGGTACGATTTATTTAGTATTTACCGCAGGAGCTAATGGAGGTTATGTACAAAGAATAAGATTTAGAACCTTAGGAACAAACTCGGCAGCAACTGTCGCAAGGATTTGGATTAATAATGGAAGTACTACATCAACCTCATCTAATAATGTTTTATGGGATGAGATAACATTACCGACAACAACTAACTCAGAGGTTGCAGCACAAGCCAACTATGAACTACCATTGAATTTTGCTTTACCTCCAAGTTACGCCATGTATGTTACTTTAGGTACCGCCCCAAATGCGGCAGGTTGGGATGCAACAATAATTGGTGGAGAATATTAAAATATTAATTATATATGTTTACTTATGCACTTTGTGAATTTCAGTATGGTTATAATGGTCAATTTTATCAAAGAAATGATGAACTTGGTAATACAGTTTTTTTTAGTTTAGTGGGAGATATATTAGATTTAATTCCTCCTTATGGGTATTTTATTGTTGAAACTGATGTTACACCACCTTGGGTTTAAAAATTAAAAATATATGATTGATTATAACAACTTAGCCAATATAGATAAAAATATTTCCGTGTTCACCGCAGTAGGGGCATCGGCTTGGCAAACTTGGCAAAAACCGAGAGGTTGTAAGTTTGTATATATGTTTGTTATTGGTGGAGGTGCTGGAGGTGGTGGAGGTAGGTCAACTACAGGTAACAGAGGAGGTGGTGGTGGAGGTGGTTCTTCAGGAATAAATAAAGGTATGTTTATGGCAAATACTATACCTGATACATTGTATATAAATGTTGGGGTAGGAGGTGCAGGTGGTTCTGCGGGTGGTACTGGAGTATCAGGTACAATTTCTTATGTATCTGTACAACCAAATACTACCGCAGTAAATGTTTTATTATATTCTAACTCATCAGTACCAACAGGAGGTGCATCAACTGGAGGTGCGGGTAATACTGGAGGTGCAATCACAACAACTAATCAAATAATTAGTTTTGCGGGAGTTACTCAATATAGTGCAGGGTTAAATGGTGGAAATGGTGGTGCGAATACTGGAGGTGTGGGTACATCAATAGGTATGACAACAATTGTAACAGGAGGGGCTGGTGGTGGAGGTTCAAGTACTGCAAACGTAAATGGTGCTGGAGGTTCAGTTACACTTGGTACGGGTTTACCTACAATGTCAGGTGGGGCTGCAGGTGGTACAAATAATGGTATGGATGGATTTAATGGTTTTTTACCAACACAAAATAATATAATAAGTGACGCCTTTGTTTTTGGAGGAGGTGCTGGAGGTGGAGCTAATGGTACTGGAATAGGAGGAAATGGTGGAAACGGAGGATATGGATGTGGTGGTGGAGGCGGAGGAGCTGGAACAACTGCAGGTAGAGGTGGAAAAGGTGGTGATGGTTTGGTAATAATAATTTCATATTAATATTATGTTAGATTTATTTAATTTTGCGGATACTAATTACAATACCCAGGTCTTTATGAGAACTGGAGAATGGGAAACTTGGTACAAACCAAAAGGTTGTAAATTCGTTTTTTTTCTAACACTTGGTGGTGGTGCTGGAGGTGGTGGAGGACAATCAGGTGCTGCTGCGTCAACTCGTACAGGAGGCGGAGGAGGTGGTAGTAGTGCTTTAACAACACTATTAATGCCCGCAATAGCCATACCAAATAAATTAAGTATATCGGTTGGAATTGGTGGAACTGGTGGAAGTGCTGGAGGTAATGGAACTGCGGGAACTAATAGTTATATTTCAGTGTATCCTCAAAGTAGGTCAGTACAAAATCAAATTTTAGCGAGTAGCACTTCAAATAATATAGGAGGAACAAGTGCGGGTACTGGAGGTGGTGCGGCTAACGCATCCGCTTTATCCGAATGTAGACTAAGTGGTCCTGGTATTATTAATAGTATCGCGGGACAAGCAGGTAGTGCTGGAGGAGCTACGAGTGGTTCTGGTATTGTTGTAAATAGACCTATAAGTGGTGGTGCTGGTGGTGCGGGTATTATAGGGTCAGGCCCATTAGCTGGTGGGACTATACAAGTAGGCGGATTTATACCAAATATTAATACACCAGCAGGTGCTGGTAGGTCAGGGTTAGATGGATTTAATGGATTTACCCCATCTTCATTAATATCAACAAAATTACCATTATTTTTTACAGGTGGCTCTGGAGGCAATAGTATTGATAGTGGAACAGGAGGAAATGGTGGAAATGGTGGATTTGGATGTGGAGGAGGTGGTGGTGCTGCAGGTACTACTGGAGGAAGAGGTGGAAATGGAGGTAATGGTTTAGTAATAATAACTTGTTGGTAAATATATGATAGATTATAACAATTTAACAAATATAGATAAAAATATTTCTGTATTCACCACAGTAGGTGCATCAGTTTGGCAGACTTGGCAAAAACCAAAAGGATGTAAATTTGTACAATTTCTTGTAATAGGAAGTGGTGCTGGAGGTGGTGGAGGTAGGTCAACTACAGGTAACAGAGGAGGTGGTGGTGGTGGCGGTAGTTCGGCAATTAGTAAATTATTTATTAGTGCTAATTTGATACCTGATGTATTATATGTTTTAGTTGGGGTTGGGGGTAATGGTGGTACTGCTGGTAATTCAGGTAGTGTTGGTCAGGTGTCTTATGTATCAGTTCAACCTGATTTAAGTCTTTATAATGTTTTAATTGGGAGTAGTAATACTCAACCAACTGGAGGTGTTGGGTCAGGAGGTAGTGGTGGTGGTGGCGGTGGTACAGGTGCTGCCGCTTTTGTACAGGGTACGGGGATACCTAGTTATAATGGTATTTTTACTTCAAATGTGGGTGTAAATGGTGGTGGAGGTGGTTCGGCTGGTACTGCGGGGGTATCGATATCAATAGCAAATATTGTAACAGGTGGAGCTGGTGGTGGTGGAGCTAATACTTCAATAGGGTTAGCTGGAGGTAACATCACAGGTAGTGGGTTTGTCCCAACCATATTAGGTGGTACTGGGGGTACTTCAACAAGTGGGTCAGGAAATGCGGGTTTTGGGGAATATAGAATGTGTGATTCATCAAGACCTCAAAGTATTTTTTTTACAGGTGGTGCTGGTGGTGGAGCTAATGGTTCTGGAAATGGAGGTAATGGTGGTAATGGCTCTTATGGATGTGGAGGAGGAGGTGGTGGTGCAGGTTTAATTGGTGGAAGTGGCGGAAAAGGTGGAGATGGTTTGGTAATAATAACTTGTTGGTAATATTTATGACATATGCCACATCAAATATCAATATCAGCAGTTACAGGAACACCCCCATATTCAATCACAGTTTGTGATACCACATTAGTTTATTGTTATTTAATAACGGGGTCAACTACTATTCCACCCACATTTACGTTTGATGTACCACCACCATTAGATGTTGCGGATAGTGTTATTGTTAAAGTTATGGATAGTAATGGATGTGAAATATTTTTACCATATTCTTGTCCTCCAACACCTACACCTACTCCAAGTTTTACTCCAACACCAACACCTACACCAACTGGAACTTGTAGATGTATTCAAGTTACAAATACGGGAACAACTGGAGGAACATTTTATTATACTCAATGTGATGGAACTATAACAAGTGTTTTACCAATCAATTCTGGAACAACATTATATTATTGTGGAACTAATCCAATAGCATTAACCGAATGTGACATTTATATTGGTGACAATTGTGTTAGTAATAGTTGTGTAAGTATTACACCAACACCCTCAGTAACACCAACAATTACTCCTTCACCAAGTAGTCCATAAAATTTATATTTAATATATCCTTTTATTTTGATTTTTTTATTTTTTAAATAAAAATAAGAATGTCAACAATATTTGTACAAATAGCCTCATTTAGAGACCCCCAACTCAATCCAACCTTAGAAGATTTAATATCCAAAGCAAAATACCCTAAAAAACTTAGAATTGGTATTTGTAATCAATTTAATGAAAATGATGAATTTAATCTTGACCATTATAGAAAGGATAAAAGATTTAGAATTATTGATGTAAAAGATATAGATTCACCAGGTGTTTGTTGGGCAAGAAATCAAGTTCAACAATTATATTCAGGAGAAACATATACATTACAAATTGATTCCCATATGAGATTTGAACAAGATTGGGATGAAATATTAATTAATATGTTAAAAGACCTTCAATCAAAAGGATATCCAAAACCTTTGTTGACTGGTTATGTCTCATCATTTGACCCAGATAATGACCCACAAGGTAGAGTAACTGAACCTTGGAGAATGACATTTGATAGATTTATTCCTGAAGGTGCTGTATTCTTTTTACCCGAAGTTATTCCAAATTGGAGGGAATTAAGTGGGCCAATTCCCGCAAGATTCTACTCAGCACATTTCTGTTTCACATTAGGTGAATTTAGTAATGAAGTTCAACACGACCCTGAATATTATTTCCACGGAGAAGAGATATCTGTTGGTGTTAGAGCATTCACCCACGGATATGATTTATTTCATCCACACCGAGTTATTATTTGGCATGAGTATACAAGAAAAGGAAGAACCAAACAATGGGATGTTGATAAAGTTTGGTTTAAGAAAAACGAAAAATCCCATGCAAGAAATAGAAGATTATTCTCGATGGATGGTGAAGTATATAATCCTGAAGAATTTGGTAAATACGGATTTGGTACTGAAAGGACTTTAGAAGATTATGAGAAATATGCAGGTATAAAGTTTAATAGAAGGGGTGTACAGAAATATACAACGGATAAAAACTATCCTCCTAATCCATATAATTTTGAAACTGAGGAAGAATACTTAAATAGTTTTGCAAGTGTATTCAAACATTGTATTGATGTTCATTTTGGTCAAGTACCTGAAAAGGATTATGATTTTTGGGTTGTAGCATTTCACGATAATAAAGACGAAACGATGTTTAGACAAGATGCTGATATCAATGAAATTAATAGAGTTTTACAAGACCCTGATGGTTATTGTAAAATATGGAGGGAATTTAATACCATAACAAAACCATCTTATTGGGTTGTGTGGCCACACTCAAAATCAAAAGGATGGTGTGATAGAATAACAGGTAATTTATAAAGATGAAAGAAATATATAAAATAATTCATAATTTTAAAATTGATAAAAAGTTTTGGACTTATGATAATTTAACTGGAGAAGATTATGATTTCAAACGTTCAAAACCTGCACCATATTTAAAAGTTGCAATTCAGATTGCCAAGTTATTAAATTTAAAATCAGTAGTTGAGATAGGTTCAACTAGATTTGCGGTAACTCAAAAGTGTATAGATTATTATAATTCTGAAAATAACGCTTTTTTATCCCCACCATGTTGTTGTGATGGTCATGGAGGATTCTTTTGGACTGAAGCGGGATTTGATGTTTATACTGTTGATATTGATACTAATTGTTTAAATGGTATAAATTGGTCGTATAGTAACTTAAATAGAAATAAACCATCAAATCTACAAGTTAATATTCCAAAAGATGGGATTGAATTTTTAAATGAATTCAACAAAAATATTGATGTGTTATTTTTAGATGGGTGGGACAAAGGTACACCTAATTACGCTGAAAAACATTTAGAAGCTTATTTTGCCGCTAAAGATAAACTTTCAGATATAAATTTAATTTTAATTGATGACACTGATTATATAACAACTGATGGTGGTAAAGATATGTTATTATCACCAATTTTATTAGATGAGGGATATATCCCATTATTTAACGGAAGACAAACATTATTTTTGAAATGGAACAAGTAATAATAACATTAACAACAATACCCAATAGATTAAACACTACTAATGGTGGATTAAAACCAGTAATAGATAAAATGTTAAATTTATCATATTCAAATTATGTAATTCATTTGAATATACCTGAAATTTGTAAAAAATCTGGTGAAAAATATATAATACCACAATGGTTAACAGAAATTAATAATCCAAAATTAAAAATTTTTAGAACTGAAGATTATGGTTCTTTAACTAAAATACTTCCAACATTGATGAGATTGGATAGGAATGATAATAGTGTTTTAATTACTATTGATGATGATTTAGAATACATTGATGGTTTCATTGAATATCATTTGGAAAAAAGAAAACAATATCCAAATTCTGCTTTGGGATTTGCTGGGTTATCCGCTATTGATGGTAGTTGTCATTTTTGTACAACTTTAAAAAAAGATACAAGAGTAAAGATTTTAGAAGGATATAAAACAATATCATATGTTAATAGTTTTTTCAAACAAGATTTTTTTGATGAATTTGTTGGTAAATCTTGGAGTGATGATATTATAATATCTGCTTATTTGGGGAAACATAATATTGAAAAAATTGTTATGAACTATAATAAGGATTCTGATTTCAATCCAAGAGTAGAATCTTTTCCAATTGTAGGTCATCTTCCAAATGAAAGGGGTGGTTGTTTTTGGTTTAGGAATGAAAACATAAATGACAATGCCGATATATGGTATAAACTTGGTTATTTAGAAAGATAATGAATAAAATAACATTAGTAACAGGATTATGGAATATTGGGAGAGATAAACTACAAGAAGGTTGGTCAAGGTCTTATCAACACTACTTGGATAAGTTCTCCCAATTATTAGAAGTTGATTGTAATTTAATTATTTTTGGTGATAATGAATTACAACAATTCGTTAATGATAGAAGAAATAATAACAATACTCAATTCATTTTAAGAAACTTGGATTGGTTTACCAATAGTGAATTTTATCCAAAAATACAAAACATTAGACAAAAACCTGAATGGTATAATCAAGTTGGTTGGTTAAAAGATTCAACCCAAGCAAAACTTGAGATGTATAATCCTTTGGTTATGTCAAAAGTATTTTTATTACACGATGCAAAACTTTTGGATAAATTTGATTCAGAATATATGTTTTGGATTGACGCTGGTTTAACAAACACAATTCATCCTGGTTATTTCACCCACGATAAAGTATTAGATAAATTACCAAAACATATTGGTGATTTTAATTTTGTTTGTTTCCCCTATGAAACAACAACAGAAATACACGGATTTGTCATTTCTGAAATGAATAGATTAACTAATTCAAAAGTTAATAAAGTCGCAAGAGGTGGATTCTTTGGTGGAAAGAAAGAAGTTATATCTGAAATAAATTCAATATATTATCAATTATTATCAGATACATTAAATAGGGGTTATATGGGGACTGAAGAAAGTATATTCACTTTGATGGTTTATCTATTTCCAAATTTGGTAACTTATTTTGATATTGAACCAAATGGATTGATGGGTAAGTTCTTTGAGGATATTAAGGTTGATAAGTTACAACCCAAAAAAGAAAAAAAATTAAATCAAGTTCAAAATAATACCTCAATAGATAAGGTGGGTTTGTATGTTATAACTTTTAATTCACCAAAACAATTTGAAACTTTAATCCAATCTATGTTGGAGTATGATGCTGACTTTATAAACAAACCTAAAAAATTTCTATTAGATAATTCAACAGATTTAACAACAACACCAAGATATAAAGAGTTATGTGAACAATATGGTTTTGAACATATTAAAAAAGATAACCTTGGTATAATGGGTGGAAGAATATTTGTCGCTGACCATTTTAATGAAACAGATTTGGATTATTATTTTTGGTTTGAGGATGATATGTTCTTCTATCCAAAAAATGAAACTTGTAAAAATGGTTTTAATAGATATGTTAAAAATTTATATAGGAAAAGTTTGGAGATTACTCAAAAAGAAAACTTTGATTTCCTCAAATTGAACTTTACAGAATTTTATGGTGATAATAATACACAATGGGCTTGGTATAATGTCCCACAAGATTTTAGACAAAAACATTGGCCGAATAATCCAAAATTACCACAGATGGGATTAGACCCCAATTCACCAAAAACTGAATTTAAACATATTAAAACACATAAAGGTATTCCATATGTAAGTGGGGAAATATATTTGTGTAATTGGCCGATAATAATGAATAAGGAGGGAAACTATAAATGTTATTTGGAAACAAGATGGACGCATCCTTTTGAACAAACTTTGATGAGCTATTGTTATCAAGAAACAATTAAAGGTAATATTAAACCTAGTTTATTGTTATTAACACCAACTGAACATAATCGCTTCGACCACTATGATGGCAAACTTAGAAAAGAAAATTAAAAAAGGGTGAGAAATCACCCTTTTTTTTATGATTTTATAAATCGATATGTTGTATAATTTTTATCTGTCTCAACAACAATATTATAAACTCCAACACCAAAATTATCTAAACTTAACATTTCTATATTAGAAATCAAAAATATATTAGGTCTTGAATAAACTAACTGACCCATATTATTATAAATTTTTAAATTAAAAGTTTCACCCTTAACACTAAAATTTTCTAATATCAAATTATTATCTTTTGTGTAAATAAGAACATCATTTAATTTTGGGTCATTTATTGCAACCGCGGATATGTCAGAATATAACATTTGACCATCTTCAAACCATTTTAATCTGTAATAAGTAAATCCATTTGGTTTGGGAAAATTGTCATTAAAATCATAATATCTTTTTCCTAAGTTTGTGACATTAACAATACCAATAGAATCAAAATTAATTCCATCTAATGATTTTTCAATAATAAACCCATCAATATAGTCATCAACAATAACATCCCAAGTTAAATAAACATCTTTATAATCTTTTCTATATTCGGCATTAAATGATAATAATTCAAGGGGAAATAATACACAATCCAATGTTGCAGTACCACCAAATAATAATTGATAACCATTGCCAGTATTAGATAACCACTCATCTACTACCAAATAATAAGTTTGACCTGCAGTTACATTCATTTGAGCTAAAAACCCATCTCCTGTAACACTTTCAACATTATCAACTGCTGTTGTATTTAATCCAGTATTTCCAGTATTGCCTGAGTCTGAACATCTTAATGGAGTTCCCAAAGTACCACAAGTTACATTAGGACCATATATACTAAAGTCATAATCATCGGTATTTGTTTGTGGGTCAATTGTAAATCTAAGAGTACCACTAGATAATATTTCAAATTGATACCAATTAGAGTGGTTTTCACCACCAGCAGGACAAGTAGTACCAACACATCCTTCAGCTGTAAGTCCAGGTCCTCTTGCATTTACATTGGTTGTTATGTCTGAACAAATAAAAGTTGCTCTTGAGCAATCATTATTATCTGTTATATTTGGGCCATTAGTAGGTGTTGCACAAGGGACACAAGACAATGAAGCACTCCATCCTGCGTCAGTTATTGACCCATCAGAAGTGAATCTAAAAGTTAAACATCCACTAGGATTGTTAGCTGTATATGTAAATGGTACGGCAGGTGCTCCTGAAATTCTACCATTTGGTACTGTGGCTGGAGGTGTTGTAAATACTGGTGAATTTTGGGTTGCACCATTACCTATGGTTAAAAAATCAAAACCAGTTTCAGTTCTAAATGAATTAAATGTCACCCTAACACAATTACCAGGGATTGTTGGACAAAATACACGATAAAGTCCACCAAGAATACTATTTGAGTAGTTACCTCCAGCACCACCATTATCAAGATAAGTTCCACTACAAGTAGATACTAAACAATTGGTAACTCTTTCTCCTTGAATACCTGTTGTACCATGTAGATAGGTTTGTGACCATAATAGGGAGGGAATAAAAATAAGTAGTAGTAAAATGTTTTTCATAATTCAATTTTTTTTTAATTAATAAATGTTCGTTAAACAATATAGGTAATTTAAATGTCAATATAAATATGGTTATAATTTTTTATAAAAAAATACCCAAACTCTTTGGATATTTATAAAGAACCCCTATCTTTGTAGGACAATAAATGGTTGATGACTTACCAATAAAAGTTAGGGTGATGAAAAATCATCGGTGGACGAAAAAGATACATAGGTAAAATACATCGTAAGATGGTGTCCATTGGCTCTCCAGTATAAAGCCTAACTGGCGAAACCTTGATGAGAAGTAGGAAGAAAGGATGACGTAATTGTCATCCTTTTTTAATTTTTAATGGGATTACATTTTTGATATTTTTTATCATTAAATTTTTCTCCTTTCAATTGTGTCACCATAATAATGTCATATAATCTTTTACCTGAAAAATTTTTTTGTATTTTAATTAGATTCGTATATTCAAGGTCATTATTAAATGTTATTAACTTTAAACAAATTACCCTCTCCGACCAATTAAAATTTTGTATGTAATTAGTTATTTTACCCATACTTGAAAAAAGTAAATCAATTCCTTCAGTTGTTGTTGGGTCAACAATATTTGGGTTATTTTCGTATTCAGGTTCTTTTTTTCTATCTAATCTTTGTAACCAATGGTCTGAAGGTTCAATAGTAAACCCCATTTTACTATTGGTATCATAATAATATTCATCACCATTATTTTGATTTATTTGATTATAATGAGATTCAATATAATCTAACACATCATTCTCTTTGTCCACATCAATTTTAACTGTGGCAATACCTTCGGTGAGGATTAGATATTTTTTTAATTCATAAAAACTAATTTGTTCAACTATTGTTTTTTGAGTAAAAAATTCCTCAATTAATATTTTTCTTATCAAATTTCTCATATGAATATAAATACTAATTAAATGAGTATTTATATATAAAAACTGGATGGAATTTTTTATAAAGAAGAACGCAACGTTACCTCTTCTTAAATTACAAGTGGTTAAGAATGGTAGATTGGACTACAACAACTTTATGAGTTTGATAGAACAATCCGCTTTATTTTTTTCTATGGTTGATACAGAAACTGGCGTTGAAAAGATTGTTTCAAGACCTGCAGGGTTTGTTGAGAAGACGAATGTTGACCCAAATACTGAAAAGGAATATTATCTGTATTATCAATTCCAAAATAGAGATACAAATAGAGTTGGTAGATATGAAGGCCAATTTATGTTAAGAAATTCTGATGGTGTTTTAATATTACCCATTAGAGAAAAATTATATATAAATGTTCAAGAATCTTATATTGCTGATGATTTGGAATATGATTCTTGTTACATATCTGAATTTCCTTGTTGTGTTAACGGACCTACAACTGCAATTACAATAAATTTAAATATAGTAAGTGTTGTTACGATTAGTTCAGTAAAGGTTGATTATATTGTAACATCTTCTGATATATTAACAGACACACTAACATTAAATTTTACAAATACTTTAGGACAATTAGTTGGAACTGGTCTAACAATTTCAACAGGTATTACAATAAATGCGGGGTCAAATATTGGATTTGGTGAGGTTATATTACCTGATGATTATTATAATTTGGATGGAACTTCAAAATTTAGTAATATTTCGGTTGTTTATCCAATAGCTTACAATTTTGTGGAATCATTTAATACAATATTTCCTCCACAGCCAACACCCACACCATCACCAGTACAACAAATAATTGACGCAATTTTAACTGATGAAACTGATGTATATATTGAGGTTGGTAGTGATGAGTATTTAAGTTATGTTGACCCTAATTTAATATATAATGTTAATGTTTACGTGACTAGTGGTTCAATTGTTACTTACTTTACAGTTACTAGTAACATTCCAATTAATCAAAATGTTTCATTATTAGTTAATACAAAATTATATTTAATTGGTGGGGGAAGTATTGATATTGGTTCAACGGTAATAATTTCATCGAATCAAACTACAGGTCAAACAATTACAACAAATCCATCTCTTAACTATTATTCACTTGATAGGAGTGGTGAAATATTTGTAACATCACCTGATATTGATTTTCCATTCACCATTCTAGCTGAACCACTTCAGTTTGAACAGGAACCAAGTCCAACTCCTACGCCTACTATAACACCAACACCTACACTAACACCTACACAGACTCCGACACCAACACCAAGTCCAGTACTTAACCCATTTATATCTGTTTGGAGAACAACAAAACCAAGTGCAGTAATTTCATTACCATATAATCCAAGTGGTAATTATAGTGGTACTATTGATTGGGGTGATGGGACAATAACCCCAAATGATTTTGCAAACAAAAGTCATACATATGTTGACGCTGGTGATTATATTGTAACTATTAATGGAATTATTGATGGTTTTAGTTTCCAATTATTTAGTTCAGGTGGAGTAGGTAACTTAATTGAAATTACACGTTGGGGTTGTTTAGAAATTAGGGATTTAGGTGGGGTTTTTCAAGGTTGTATTAATTTAGTTTTGACTGGTGTTACGGATACCCTAAATTTGGCGGGTGTAACAACACTACAAAATATGTTTAATAATTGTATTAGTATTACAACTATTAATAATCTTGATTCTTGGGAAGTTAGTGGTGTTACTAATATGAGTTCTATGTTTTATGGGGCAACATCATTCAATCAAGATATATCAAGTTGGGATGTCAATAATGTTACTAATATGGGTAATATGTTTCAAAACGCAACCACATTCAATCAAGATTTAAGTGGTTGGTGTGTAACAAATATACCAAGTTTACCAACTAATTTTGACTCAGGTGCTACATCTTGGGTATTACCAAAACCAGTTTGGGGAACTTGTCCCCCATAATTTAAATAAATTAGAATATTTATATATAAAAAACAAAATGGCAACTTTAACAGGAAAAACAATTGGTGAATTAGCACTATTAACAGGAATAACATCAGATACATTATTTGCTGTAGAACTTAGTGGAGCAACATATCATATACCTTATTCAGGATTATCAATAGGGGGTAGAGTAACTTACGATGAGTTATATTCAATGTTCGGTAATTCAATGTTAATCCCAGGGGCATATTATTTAATTACAGATTTTCAATCAATTTATGACCAACCTGATTTTGATAAAAATGGTGACCCAATTTTAACTGGTACTTCTAGAACTGGTATAACTGAACAACTCTTGGTTTTTGCAACAAGTGTGAGCACTTTATCAGAAAAGGTTTACTCTTTGGACAATCCATATGATAAAATCACATACGATATTAATTTCAATACCACTGAAGTTTCAAATACACCCGCAAAAGGTAGAATCACAGAAAGAATAGATGAGTTTAATAACAGAACTGATTATGACCATAGAAACATATACTTCAAAAGATATAAGTTATATACATACAGACAAGAATTACCACAGAATGGTCAAATTGAGATATTATCTGGCGGCACTGTAACAGGTAACTCAACATCATTTACCCTTCTATCACCAAAACAAGTAATTTATTTACCTAGTTTCAATCTATATTATGAAATCACAAGTATAACTGATAATACCACAATGACAATCTCAGGGGAAACTATAGCTGAAACTGGTGGGTATTATAATTTTTATTTAGGTATTGAAGAAACAAATGGTAGTAATGGTTATTTCTCTTACAGAAAAAATAATATTCAAGTAGATGATTTTATTGAGTATACAACTTTTGGTGATGCACTTTCTCAAAGTTATGTTAAAAATACGTTTATTGGTGATTATGCTAACAACTATTCTCAAATAGGAATTAGTCCTTTTATTTTATCAAATAATGTGTTTTTGGAGGGTGGGTATGAAAGTAATAAAATAGGTAATTATTCAATAAATAATACTTTTGGTACGGATAACTCTAATAATATTTTTGGAGATTATTGTATTAATAATGTATCAACCAATGATATGGATGATAATATTATTGGAAATAATTTCAGTGACAATATAATAAATACAAATTTACAAGATAATATAATTAGTAATGATTTTTCAGGTAACTTTTTATTTGGGGAAAATGGTTCTAGTTTCAGTGAAAATTTTATAGGTGAAAATTTTAGATACAACAGAATTTATTCAGGTTTTTTTGATAATAAAATTGGAAATGGTTTTGAAAGTAATTTACTTGGTGATTATGGAAATTTAAGTAATTTCCAATTTTATGGAAATGTAATTGGGGTTAATGTTAATAGTAATTCATTTAGACAAAATTTTTACAATAATAATATAGGTAATAGTTTTTATTCTAATCAAATAAATAGTGATTTTTACAGAAACACGATTGGGGTAAATTTTAATAACAACAGAATTGGTTATGAATTTTATGATAATCAAATGGGAACTGATTGTTATAATAATTATATATCTGAATATTTTTATAGAAACAAAATCGGAAATCAATTCTATGGGAATTATATTTCATATAATTTTAATAGAAATGAAATATCTGATGATTTTAATGGTAATAGGGCTGGTGACTTATCAAAGTGGACTTGGTATGATTTGAATAATGTTTCAGGTAGAACCTATAACGATTTTGTTTCAGCTCTTGATGGTGCTGTTGGGCATATTGTGATTGGTAAAGAATTGATAATGTGGGATACTGTAAGTAATGAATACCATAAAGTAATCTTCACCCAATGGACACAAAATAATAATGGTGGAGGTTTCCAATATACAAGAGAGTTGATTTACCCAACTTCAGGGCCCGTAATCACATTTACTAAAACAAACTATGGGTCTGAAGTAGATGTTATTGTTCCTGGTGTTTTAGAAATAACAAGAGGTAATAATAATCAAATCTATAATATTGCAGTTGAACCTAACGCTGGTGGAGGTTCTCCACAAGGAACACAATGGAACTCTGAATATACAACACAATTGAGTGGGGATAATTTTATCCAAAATAAAATTGGTAATTATTTTGCAAATAATATTACCCAACAAAGATTTGGTTACAATAAGATTGGTAATAATTTTTATAACAACAATATAGCAAGTGACTTTGGATATGGTGGAGGTAACGACTATGGTAACGTAATCGGTGAAAACTTTAATAACAATACTATAGGTGAATATTGTTATAACAATCAAATATCAAACTACTTTTTTAGTAATACTATTGGTGATTATTTCCAATGGAATGTAATTAACACTCAAATAAATAGTACAAATTTTATCACATATTATGACACAATAACTGGTTTTACATATTCAGCAACAGGTTCTTCAGCATCAGATAATACTTATAATGGTTTAACTGGTGCGACTAATGCAAATGGTATTGATGCGACTTTTGACGTTGTTGTTAGTTCAAGTGCTGTAACAAGTGTCACAATAGTACAGACAGGTAACTATTATCAAGTTAATGATACTATTACAATATTAGGTAGTCAAATTGGTGGTACAGATGGTATTGATGATGTTGTTATAACAATAACTCAAATTATAGAACCATCAGTTTATGAATCATATACTTGTCAAATTTTTGAAAGACAAGGTGGTGATAAAAGATTATCTTATTACGATTCATCAGATACTTTAATAAGTACAGACGTAAATTTATAGAAATCCGAGTTTATAATTAATAAAATTGACAAGTTGTAAAGGTATCATTATACTTATAAGGACAAGGTAAATGTCATCACTTTAGTATGACAGCTAATACACCATCTAAAATTAAGTATAATGATATCACAAGAACAAATTGAAATGTTCCTTAATGGGAACGACCCCGAACAATTTATCGTAGCAGTAGAATACGATTACGCAACAGATTCCGTTTTTAAAATCAAAGAAATTCCTGGTAAAGGAAAAGAAATAAGAAAAGACACATTCACAGCCTTCGCTTGGGTTGGTGATTTACACGGTCTTAATTTCTATAAGTCATCCAAAGGTCTTCAAAAAGAAGCGATGATAAAACACGGAATCCTAATAGAAAAATTACAAACTGGTGACAATGAAAGATTGGAAAATGGACTTAAATTTATGGTTAAGTCCCTTAAAGGTTATAGAAACCTAATCCAATTCTTTAAAGAAGGTGGTGTTGACCCTTGGGGTGAAAAAACCAAGGATTTAATATTAGTTCTACCTCCAGTTGAACAATACCTTATCCAAAAAGAAAAAAGATTATTTAAAGGTTATGAAGAATACAATGATGTAACAAGATTTGGATTCGACTTAGAAACTACCTCTTTAGAACCTAAAGATGGTAGAATCTTTATGATTGGAATCAAAACAAATAAAGGATTACAAAAAGTAATCGAATGTTCCAACGAAGACCAAGAAAGAGCTGGTTTAGTAGAATTCTTTAGACTAATTGATGAAATTAAACCAAGTATTATTGGTGGATACAATTCATTCAACTTCGACTGGTATTGGATTATGGAAAGATGTAAAGCTCTACATTTGGATATTAAAAAGATTTGTAAGACTCTACATCCTGAATATAAATTTAAACAATCTAATGGGATGTTAAAGTTGGCCAATGAAGTTGAATCCTTTAATCAAGTTAGTATGTGGGGATACAATATTATTGATATTCTACACTCAGTTAGAAGAGCACAAGCAATCAATTCAAATATCAAATCAGCTGGTCTTAAATATATTACCCAATATATCAATGCTGAAGCCAAAGACCGAGTTTATATTGACCACTTGGATATTGCACCATTCTATTCAAAAAAGGAAGAGTATTGGTTGAATATTGAGAATGGTAAATATAGAAAAGTGGGAGTTGACCCAAAGATTGATGTTGTTTGTGAAAAACATTCAAATGTTTATATCAAAACAACTGGAGATAATCTTGTTGAGAGATATTTGGATGATGACTTGGAAGAAACCCTTAAAGTGGATGAAGAATTCAATCAAGGAACATTTATGTTGGCATCAATGATTCCAACAACTTATGAAAGGGTTTCAACTATGGGAACGGCAACACTATGGAAAATGTTGATGTTGGCTTGGTCTTATAAATATAAATTGGCAATTCCACAGAAAGAACAAAAGAAAGATTTTGTAGGAGGGTTATCAAGACTATTAAGAGTTGGTTATTCCAAGGATGTATTAAAACTTGACTATTCTTCTCTATATCCATCAATACAATTGGTTCACGATGTATTCCCTGATTGTGATATTATGGGAGCAATGAAAGGTATGTTATCTTATTTTAGAAGTGCTCGTATTAAATACAAGAACTTGGCAGCTGAATGGTATGATAAAGATAAGAAGAAATCTCTATCTTATGATAGAAAACAATTACCTATCAAGATATTCATTAACTCGATGTTTGGTGCGTTATCAGCACCACAAGTATTTGCGTGGGGTGATATGTATATGGGTGAACAGATTACTTGTACAGGAAGACAATATCTACGTCAGATGTTAAAGTTCTTTATGAAGAAGGGTTATACACCACTTGTATGTGATACAGATGGTATGAACTTCTCATTACCTAAAGGTGGTGTTGATGACAGAGTATATGTTGGTAGAGGATTAAATTGGAAAGTTAAAAAGGATAAAGAATACAAAGGTTATGATGCTGATGTTGCTGAGTTTAATGATACATTTATGAGGGGTGAGATGGCGCTGGATTGTGATGGTACTTGGAAATCTTGTATAAACTTGGCAAGAAAGAACTATGCAACAATGGAACATAATGGTAAAGTTAAACTTACAGGTAATTCAATCAAATCCAAAAAACTTCCATTATATATTGAAGACTTCTTGGACAAAGCAATCAAACTTTTATTGGAGGGTGAAGGTCAACAATTTGTTGAGTGGTATTATGAATATCTTACAAAGATTTATAATAAAGAAATCCCACTCCTTAAAATTGCACAAAGAGCAAAAGTTAAATTGAGTATTAAAGATTATATTGATAGGTCAAAACAAACTACTAAATCAGGTGGTGCTATGTCTAGAATGGCTCATATGGAATTGGCCATTAAACACAATCTAAAAGTTAATCTTGGTGAAGTAATCTATTATGTTAATAATGGAACTAAAGCAAGTCACGGAGATGTACAAAAGAAAAAGGATGAAATATTATTGAATTGTTATATGTTAAATTCAAATGACATTGAAAATAATCCTGATATGACAGGTGAATATAATGTTGCGAGAGCTATTACAACATTTAATAATCGTATTGAACCTTTATTGATTGTTTTCAAACAAGATGTTAGAGATAACTTAATTGTTGATAATCCTGAAAAAAGAACTTTCTTTACAAGTCAACAATGTGAATTGATTAATGGTGTTCCATTTGAAGAAAAAGACCAAGATAAAATTCAAGAAGACTTATTAGATTTAGAACCAAAAGAATTGGAGTATTGGGAAAAGAGAGGAATTGACCCCAACTATATCTATGACTTGGCAGAAGAAGGATGGGAAAGATATATTGATTAAAATAAAAAACCCCACTCAAAAGGTGGGGTTAAATTTTTATTCTAATTTCATTCCATCTGAGGAGATTATATACCAACCGCCTTCAACATATTCAAGTTCAACACAAGCACCATTATCAATTTCAATTTCATCATATTGTTCATCAATCAAAGAATATTTTGGAATAATACTTGTTTTGGTTAAGACTTTAATTTTAACAGATTCTGTGGTATAACCATCCAAAGTAATTGTACATTTATCAACATCTTTAACAATTAAAAGATATTCACCATTTGTTTCATAAGTTGGTGTATTGACAATCTTTTTAATTTTGGTGGATGGTGATTGACCATATCTTAATGTTTTGGTAACTTCTCCAATTTTTTTCTTTTCCATATTATCTTGGTTTTACCATATTATAGATATATTCAGCAGCTTTATCAATGTTATCAACACCCTTTCTCGTTAATTCAGTTCTAATTGTGTACAACATATATTTAAATCTAGATGCTGAAGGATTGTCACCATAACCTTTACGTGTTTTCACATCCATAGGTAATAATTTTTTTTGTTGTAATTCTCTAACTTTTCTTACTGCAAACTCATCGGCAACAGCTTCATATTTCGCCATAGATTCGGCTGCTTCATCTAAAGGTATTTCGTTTAAATAAAGACCCATCATTTTTCCCTCACCATATTTTTTAAATTGATATTGATGTGCTAATTCGTGAAAGATAATAAAAAGTGTTTGAGCAATAGCGTTACGGCCATATATAGACATATACTTCGTATCTAAAACAATACTATTAATTACTAATTTATTATGTAAAGCTAACCCCATAGGGCCTGATAAGTTTTCAAACGAAACTTTTTTACAATCAGTTTTTTCAAATATTGATTTCACTTCATCAATTAGTTCATCACTTAATTTTAATTCGTTTTTTAAGGTTTCAAGAAATTCATCCAAACCTTCAGTAGCTTCTAAAAGAAGTTTATATTGTGATTCTGTTATTATTATTTTCATTAGATTACATATATTTGTCTTGGCATAGCTTGGAATTTCTTTACCTTGTTTAGATTTTCAGCAATTAAAGCTTCTCTTTCCATTACCTTTTCAGGTCTTAATCTACTTAGTCTACCTTCGGTACCAATTAATTCTTCAACTAATTTAGTTTTTTCATCCTTACCTTCAGTGGCTAAAGATTGATAATCCATTGTAAGTTCACTATCTGGTGTTTTAATGTTACCACTAAACTTACCTCTAACTTTAGATAAGGTTTCTTTGGCTGTAGCAAAAAACCATTTACGTACCCAAATTTGTGCGGGGTTATTTAAATCAACCCAACTTATTTTATCAAAAGGAACATCAGAAGGTAATTTAATAATATCAGGATTCTTTTTTAAACAATCATCTCTGTCAGCACCATCAACTTCATAATACCAATACCATACTCTCCCTTTCATAAGTGTATTGTTACCAAAGTCAAACTTACCACCAGGTGTTTGCATTAAGTGAACGGCTTTTTTACCATCAGGTAATGCTGTTACACGATAAGTCAAATCCCCCGCAATAATTCTTCTTTGGATATTAATTTCTTGCATTCTTAATAACATATCAAATGCTGGCATCATAAAGTATGAACCAGTATAACCCATTTGTGAATAACCTGCAGGACCACCTAAACCCGCACCACCCAAAGCACCAAAACTCCAAGGGTCAAATAATAAATTATTTAATTCACCAGGTGTAAACCATAAAAGTTCATTTAATTCTCTACCCGCAGGTATTTCATATATTTGTTGGCCAGGTACAAGTTGTATGTAATCTTTTTTCATCACATTATCACCACCTGCTTGTAAACCAACTATTTTAGAATAGGCATAAGAATATCGGTCTTCAAAATCAAAACTTTTGGTAATGAATGCTTTGGCTAAAGATTGGGTGTCTAAATTAAGACCATATAATGAAGTCCATTGTGATTCAATTAACCAATCTTGTATATATTGAGAATAATCCTCAATAGATAATTCTAATAAAGAGTCTAACATTTCATCTTCCAATTCTATACTTCTTAGAGGAGCACCTAATAGGTGTCTTAATTTGGTATATAGTTTGGTTCTTTCTGGTTCGGCAATTATTGACATAATTAGTTTTTAATTATAAATATCACCAACAATCAATCTCTTTAAAATCATCCACTTTAATAGGTTCAGTATTCAATTGAAGTTCATTAGTGTTTCTATCATAGATGTATGATATTGCATTTTTGTCAATAATTTTAAAACGAATACTTAATCGACTTTCACTACAAGTTTTTTGTCCTTTGTTTGACCAATAAAGTTTAATATGTTGGATTGGCACTACAACATTATTTTCAAAGAAAATACCTGCAATATTATTTCTAATTTTTTCTAAGAAACTTATAGCTATAGGATGGTCAAAAAGTTCAAGGTGTAAATAATTGATTATTTGATTATATACATCTAAGTGAGTTTCCTTAATTTTTTTAATTATTTTACTTCGTTTGAAAATTGAGAAGAATTCTGAAAGATAACTATCAACATTAGTATTCATCATTTTTACTTCAAATTTGTCACCCTTTTTGAAGATTACTTTGTCATTATAATAAAAATCTGACTTAGCAATTAAATCCGCTTTAATTGGATTTGTTTGTTTCATATTGTTAGTGATACATTTAACTAAATCATTTATAACTTCATCCAAACCTTTTTGACCACTTTTAACCATTTCAACAACTTCAGCAAAATTACGTCTTTCAAACTTGTCACAAGTATATTTTAATTCTAATGACGTTTTAAATTCACCCATATAATCACCCTCCAAACTTGTTTCATAATTTGAATAAGCCTTTTCTCTAACTTGACTTAAAAAATTATCAAGGTTTTCAGTTTTAATATCAGATTTATTTTTTAATCTTTTCAATCTAATTTCAGTTTCAGTATTATCAAATGTTGGGTCTGTTATAAATTTGGCAATAGTTTTGATAAAATTACCAGGTAAATCATTTTTTAATGCTAATTCTAATATTTTATAAACTATACCCCTACCAAAGACTATGTGTCTAACTTGTCCTTTATCTTTTAATCTTGTGGACATTTGTGGATAATAAAAATTAATTATTGTATCTGCAGCTTTTATTATTTCTTCTTTTTCTTCACCTTCAATACTATCAATTACTCGTTGGAAATGACAATAGATATTATCAACTTTTTTGAAATTACATAGTTGTTCAATTAAATTTTCTTCTTTTTGAAAGATAATTGCTTCTATAAGTTTTTTTTGTTCTTCAGTTATTATTATTTTTTTAAGTTTTGATTCCGTAATTAATTTGTTTAATCTTAAACTTGGGGATTTAAACTTAATTTTTTCAGTTTTAAAAATATAAGAATATCTTTGTAAAGATTGAGTTCCTTCATCTTTAATTTCAATATTATCAAAATCAAAGAATATGTAGTTATCTTCATTATCAATGAAAGCAAATATTTGAATATTTTCAGGTTTATATTTGTTTTTACTTTTAAAAATATAATTTAATTTACCATCCATTTCTTCTTCAAATAAATCTTTTGTTGGTTTCACTTGAATATTTTTGGACACCCCATTTTTGGTTACCATCATATCTTGTCCATTGTATTTGTCTCTAATATCACCATCACAATATCTTAATACATCTAAATTTTTATATTTAGAGTTTAAAAGTTTAACGGCCAAATTTTCACGTTCAGAACCTTGGTCTAATGTCCCTTTTTTGGTTTGAGGATTCATTATTACGTCTGCTAAAGTTTTTGTAAATTTACCCTCGTCACCAAATAAAACATTTTTCATTCGGTTCATCCAAACGCCAAAATCCAAATTATCCCTATTGTATTTTTCAAAAAACTCCAATATTTTTTTACTAACAATAACATTTGCATCAAACCAATTTACTACTGACCATTCACCAACACCACCTCTTTGACTTACAGCATATTTCCCACCAATTACACCATAGTTAGTTTTACAATCATTTGTATCAATTTTACCATAACAGGGAGATTCAATATGATTGTTAGCTGAATAATTTTTAATAATTTCAGGAGAACATTTTGGGTATACTTTTGATAACATTTCTTGAATAAACTTATAGTTAACCCTTCCGTTTGGTAATAAAGGTTCAGTTTGTTCAGTTATAACTTTTTTAGAAGTTATTGATTCTTTTAGTTTTGTTTTTAGTTTTGATAAATAAACATCATTAACGAATTCCCAATTCACAACATCCCAAAACCTTTTAATATATTCATCTCTTTTACTTTGATATTTCAAATAATAGGCGTGTTCCCATAAATCCAATCCCAATAAAGGATAACCACCATCAATATCATTCATTTGAGGATTGTCTTGATTTGGGGTTGTCATAATTTTCAGTCTATTGTTTTTGGTTAATACCAACCAAGCCCAACCTGACCCAAATCTTCCAATAGATTCTTCTTCAAATTTTTTCTTAAATTCTTTGTAAGAACCAAATTCTTTATTTATTTTGGTTAATATTTCTCCTTTGATTGTTTGTTTCTCAGGAGATAACATTTTCCAAAATAATGAGTGGTTGTAAGCACCGCCACCATTATTTCTAATTACTTTTGGATATCTTGTAATTGATTTAATTATATCTTCCAATTCAACATTACCATAATTCTTTTTTGATAAGGCATCGTTAAGTTTCTTAACATATCCTTTATAGTGGTTGTTATAATGAACATTCATTGTTTTTACATCAATGAATCTTGTAAGGGAATCATAACCATATGGTAATTTATCAATACCAATCTTTTTGGCTTCAGTTATTAAACTTTCACCTAATAATATAGTTTCTTTTAATAGTTCTAATTTCTTTTCCATAAAATATAAATATCTTCTAAAAAATAAGTTTTAAATTGTATTTTTATTAATTTTGTGAACCAAAGTATAACTTTATAAGTTAATTATATTATTTCATCAAAAAATTAAAAAGTTATGTCCCACAATATTGAAAATGGAGTTAAATCCAACAATGGATTAAATACTGAGAAAAAATTTTCAGATTTAACAAATCTAAAAAAGACTTCAAATAATGAAAAACCTAAATTTATTAACTCGTATGGTAATGAACAAATTATTGATTTTGATTTTCATACTACAAAAAATGATGTAAAAATATTCATTGATGTTTGTAGTACATTTAGAAGTGATAGAGCAAAACAAAAAGGTTATAATGCTTTACTATATAAAATGTTTATTAGTACTAATTGTAAGTTCTATATTGGTGTGGGTTCATTAGTTGAAAATGGTTCTATTGTAAATCCAAAGAACATAGAAGGTATTGATGGAATATATCATATTGATGAATTATCCAAATTGATTAATGAACATTATTAATCCTATTCATAATTTGTTCAATGAATTCAGCCTTATCCAAATTGTCACCCATCACAGTGTCAATGATATTCTTTTTATTGATTAACATATCATAGATAACACCTTCAATTGTATTTTCAAATATGGGATAATAAACTGAAACACAATTTTTTTGACCATATCTATAAGCTCTATCTTCCGCTTGTTGGTGATGTGCGGGAACAAAAGATAAGTCATTAAACAATACAACCTCACCAGCAGTTAATGTAATACCAACACCTGCGGCTTGAACATTTCCAACGAATACTTTTATTTTATCGTTTTCTTGGAATTGGTCAACCGAATATTGTCTTTGAGTTTTACTACAAGTCCCATCCAAATAAACCGATTGTTTTCCAAAATGGGAATGTATTTTTTGTAAACTATCTGTAAAGTTCGTAAATACAATTACCTTTTTACCTTGTTCCAATATATTCTCAATTAAACCAATTGTCTCCTGAACTTTCTCATCAGCAATAACTTGTCTTACTTTCATAAGTTTATTGAATTGCACAGTTAATGACTTTGATTCTTCAGGATGTTTATTATACCACTCATAATATTCCCCCATCAATTCTTCATATTGTTTTGATTTTAATCTCAAATAGATTGGGGTAATAATTTTTTCAGGTAAATCTAATACATCAGTTTTTAATCTTCTCAATACTTGTCTTGATGTTCTATCTCTTAACTCTTCCAAGTTGGATGCACCATTAACATTCCAAACTTTTCTATTCCCAGCTTTAAATTGATAACCTTGACAATAACGTATAACATAAGCCATCCAATTTTGAGCAACAGGACTTTCAATTAGATTCAATAAGTTATAATAATTAATTGGTCTATTTGTCATTGGTGTACCAGTTAACAGCCAAAGATATTTTGATTTCTTTACAAAATCATTTATTAGTTTTGTTCTTGCTGCTTGGGGATTGGAAATATAATGAGCTTCATCAATTATAACCAAATCAAAATTAGCTTTTGCTATTGGTGAATTCTCTTTATTCTTTAAATCATAAAAGTTTTTAAGGATATCATAATTCACAATAACAAAGTCGTGGTCAGTAGAAAAATTCTTTCCCTCCGATATATAAACACTTCTATCTGTATAATTCCTAATTTCTCTTTCCCAATTTATTTTAAGTGATGCTGGACAGATAATTAATATTTTCTTGATATCAGTTTCAAGTGCCGCGATGATTGTACTCGTGGTCTTCCCCAGTCCCATATCGTCAGCTAAAATAAATCTTTTACTACCAACCAATTTTTCTATTGCAATTTTTTGGTGTTCAAGTGGTGGTCTATGACCATACTTTGAATAATCAATCTTAACTTCCTCTGTGTTGTGAGTTTTTAATAATGCGGCCTTGGGTAACCAAATATCAGTTAAAGTGTCACCTGAGTTAAATCTACCCCAAATATGATATGATTTATCTTTATCCACCAATAACTTTTCAACCCAAATATCAGTTGGGATTGTTAACATATTTTTTTCATCCGCGATTTTATTTGCAAAATAGGGTTCAATATTAACCCACTTCTTGGCAACCTTTGGTTCAACTGAATGATAGTTAATTATATATTCAGCTTGGGAACGAGTGGGATAGAATTTCTTATTGGTTTCTTTATGATTTTTTAGTTTTAAAATAAAGTTATTTCCACCTGAATATGTGTCCAAAATATCAAGTGCTTTAGATTCAATAAGATTAGATGTTTTACCTGTTAAACTCAAAGTAAATTTTTAACATAAAAATAGTTGATATCTTAATATTTATCAATATGACAAATAAAATACCTATAACAAGGATTGGTAAATTCTTTGATGCTAATGATTATCAATTGGATATATCAATGGGTGAGGAATGGTTATATGGGGATATGAACTTCACCATTGTATTATATCGTATAGATAGAATGAAAACAAAGACTGACGATGTATATGGTGAAGCATTAAAAGATGGAATTAAATTTCTACCCCCAATTGAATTGAAAGGATATGTTCAAATATCTGCACCTGAGAATAAAATGATTGCTGGTAACAAACCTGGTATTAACCAAACTGAACCTGGTAATATGAGATTTTCAATTTATCAAAAACAATTGGATGAATTGGGAATTGATATTAATTTTGGGGATTATTTGGGTTATAACGAAACTGAGAACAGAATTAGATATTATGTTGTAAATAATGATGGGAGGGTTGTTTCGGACAATAAACATAACTATGCTGGTTATAAACCATATTATAGAACAATAACAGCTTCGGCAGTTATAGATAATGAATTTAGAGGATTGTAATTATGCCACTACCAAAGAAAATAAAAAAAGATATACCATTAACTGAGTCAAAGATTCTTTTAGAAAGGAGAAAAGAATTGGTTGATAAGATTAACAAAGATGGTACTTATTTACCCAAATCTTTATTACACGCAGATTTGGATGGTGGTTTTTTGGATTTTGTTAAGAATGAATTAAAGACTATTGTTGATGGTAAAGTTATACCAACAATTGATATATTAATAACAACTCAAAATTGGGCACAATTTACTGAAACTTGGGATATTCAAAATATAGACAAAAATGTTGAACTTCCTTTTATATCAATTGTAAGAATTCCTGAAGTAAAGTATGGTACTAATCCCGCTGTTTTATATACAATACCAAACAGAAGATTATTTTTTTATGCTCAAGTCCCAACTTGGGATGGTAATAGAGTTGGTATGGACATATATAAAATACCACAACCTGTACCAATTGATATTACATTTCAAATAAAAATTGTATGTAATAGAATGAGAGAACTTAATGCTTTTAACAAAATAGTAATTGAGAAGTTTTCATCAAGACAAGCGTATACAGTTATAAAAGGACATTATATTCCAATTGTAATGGGTAATATTTCTGATGAATCTGTAATGGATATGGAAAAGAGGAAATATTATATTCAGAGTTATGAATTTACAATGTTGGGATTTTTAATTGATGAAAATGAATTTGAAGTAAGTCCTGCAATAAATAGAGTTTTACAAGTTTATGAAGTTGATACAAGAACAATTAAAAGAGGTGTAAAAAAAGAATTACCTAATAACAAAATTGAATTAGACGCATTGTTTAAATTAGGTATTACCACAATATCTGAAAAGTTTGATTATACAACGAATATTACTATAGACACAACAACTAATGTTGATAGTTATGATGTTTTCATAAATAACGATTATTATGGTACTAGTGTGAATTCAATACAATTGAATGATGGGGATATTCTTAAATTTGAAATAATTAAAAATGACAACTCATTAGAAAGTAATATAAAACTGATAAGTCAGGTTATCTAGTTATCACCATAGATATCTTTTTTTTCTTTACACTTCTCAACAATTAGTCTTTCTAAAAAACGATACATTTTAATCCCGTTTTTGTCACAATATTTTTTTAGAATATCGTGAACCTCTAATGATATTTTAAGATTTTTTATTTTCTTTACACTTTTATCCATAGTAGAAAAAAGGTAGAATTTATTCTACTCAATTTACATATACATATTACGAAGTAAAGTATTTTGCATTTTTGTTCAATATTTATGTATAAATAAATTATTAAACATAAAAAAAAATGGCAAATACAAAAGTTTTCGTATCACCAGGTGTTTATACTTCCGAAGTTGATTTAAGTTTTGTATCACAAAGTGTTGGTGTCACAACATTGGGTATTGTAGGGGAAACATTAAAAGGTCCTGCATTTGAACCAATTTTCATCAGAAACTTTGATGAGTTTACAGCTTTTTTCGGTGGTACATCTCCTGAAAAATTTATTAACACACAAATACCAAAATATGAGGCATCATATATTGCAAAGGCTTATTTGCAACAATCCAACCAATTATTTGTAACTAGAATATTGGGATTGTCAGGTTATGATGCGGGTCCTTCTTGGTCTATAACTACTGTTGCAAACGTTGACCAATCTACGGTTGGTTTTGAATGTTCAAGTGCTACAACAGCAAATTGTGTTTCTCAATGTGTTGAGTATACAATTGTTGATTACACTATTGATTTTACTGGTTGTACAAACGACTCAAGTACAATATCATTTACATTCAATTCAAGTTCGGATATTTTAACACCTGATTTTAATTCATCATACGAATTATTTAATGGAACAACATCAATTATTTCTAATGATTTAAAAAATCAAATTTCTCAAGTAATGAGTACTCCATCTAGTTCGGCTTACTCAATAAATTATTTTGGTGTAATTTCAGGAGGTACTTATGATTCATTATCAGCATATACTGCAAGTACAAATGTATTTGGTGTTGACAATGTAAGTTCAGATTTAGCTGATTATACTGCACCAATTAATGATACTTGGTATTATGCTACCTTTGATAATATTGGTGGTGGTGATTATTCAGGTTATTCATTCTATAGTACGATTACTGGTTTAACTGAAACATCAGCTTTATCAAATTGTGCTTCATTCTATAGTTTTGAAGTTAGTTCAACAACAATTAGTACTGTGGTTGGGGCAATTAACTATAACACTAATACAATTAGTATTTGTTTACCATCAACAGCAACTACTGCAGATTATTCAGCAATGACCGTAACATTTAGTGCTTGTACAACTGAAAGTTTAAGTGGCGTAAGTAGTAATGGGGTTGTTCAATCAGCAATCACAGAAAATGTAAACTTTAGTGCATTAACTAAGTCTTATACAATAACATCTGATGATTTAACGGCTACTTCTGCTTGGACAGTGAATGTAACAATAACAGACCCTTGTGGACTTTGTTCTTCAGGTAATACAGGTACAATACAATCAGGAACAACAACTTATTGTTATAGTGGTACTGTAATGGGTAAAATATTTGTTTACACTGGTGATTCTTATACTAATTACGATGACTTAGTAATTGCTACACTTCGTTCAAGAGGTATTGCAACATATAGTAATGATAATGGTGCAGTTTATGAGGTTCAAGATTTAAATGGTGTTTCACTTGATTGTACTGGTTCTTACTCAGCGGTAACTAAAAATCCTTTTTCAACATTTGGTGTAAATGTTACAAGTAAAGATGGTGACACTTATTTCTTTGAAACATCATTCTCTAATTCTAATGTAAATTACATAGGAAAAGTTTTTGGATATTCAAACTTTGCAAAACCAAGAACTGTAGTTCCTCTATTCTTAGAAGAAAGATTCCAAACTTTATTAAATTATGGATATAGAAAAGGTTACATTAGAGGTTTAAGTTGTGACTTAACTGCATTACCTGAGTCAAGAAATGGAGATTCTACTTCAATTGGTTGGTATATGGAACAATATCAATCACCTGAATCACCTTGGGTTGTTTCTGAATTAAGAGGTAATAAAGTATTTAACCTATTTAAATTTATAACAATAGCTGATGGTGAATCTGCAAATACTGAAGTTAAAATTTCAATCGCTAACATTTCATTTAATAATGGGACATTTGATGTATTAGTAAGAGACTTTTTTGATAACGATTCAAATCCAGTTGTGATTGAGAAATTCACTAATTGTACAATGAATCCAAACGAAAATAGTTTTATTGCTAAAAAGATTGGTACTAATGATGGTGAATATGAAATGAATTCTAAATATATTATGATTCAAATCAACGAAGACGCTCCAATTGATGCTCTTCCTTGTGGATTTGAAGGTTACACATTTAGAGAATATGCTGGAGTAAAATCACCATTCCCAATTTATAAAACTAAGTACGATTTCCCTGGTGAAGTTATATACAATCCACCTTTTGGTTTAGCATCTGGTTCTGATGACGCAACAAGAAGTTCAGGTGATAACGTAAGAAGAACTTATTTAGGTTTATCTGATACACTTGGATATGATATTGATTTCTTTGGTTATAAAGGTAAACAAGTACCATTAAGTGTTTGTGATGATACATCAGGTAGTGATTGGGCGTTCAGAACTCAAGGTTTCCATATGGATATAAATGCTTCAGGTATTACAATACCTAACATTTATACATCAAGTGGTACATCTGCATTCCAAGTTGGTTCAGCACCATTTATTACAGACCCTGATAATGAATCAAATCCATATTACAGATTATTTGCACGTAAATTCACTTTATTTGTAAATGGTGGTTTTGATGGATGGGATATCTATAGAGAATCAAGAACAAATACTGATAGATTTAGATTGGGTGGTGCAGGTTATTTAAAAGGTGCTTGTACATCAATAAGATACCCTAGTGCAACTGGTTTTGGAGCGTTCAAACGTATTACAGTTGGTAATAATAATCAAGATTTCGCAAACACAGATTACTACGCTTACTTGTTAGGCCAACAAACATTTGCTAATCCTGAAGCTGTTAATATAAATGTATTTACTACACCTGGTATTGATTATGTAAATCATTCAAATCTTGTAGAATCTGCAATTGAAATGATTGAATTTGATAGAGCGGATTCAATTTATATCTGTACAACACCAGACTACAATATGTTTGTACCTGTAACTACAGATAACGCTGATTTGATTTACCCAACTGAAGCAGTTGATAATTTAGATACAGCTGGTATTGATTCTAACTATACTGCAACTTACTATCCTTGGGTTTTAACAAGAGATACAGTAAACAATACTCAATTGTATATTCCACCAACAGCGGAAGTTTGTAGAAATCTTGCCTTGACTGATAACATTGCCTTCCCTTGGTTTGCTGCGGCAGGTTATACTCGTGGTATTGTAAATGGTATCAAAGCAAGAAAGAAACTTACACAAGAAGATAGAGATACCTTATATAAAGGTAGAATCAATCCAATTGCAACATTCTCAGACGTTGGAACTGTAATTTGGGGTAACAAAACTCTACAAGTTAGAGAGTCAGCATTAGATAGAATTAACGTAAGAAGACTTTTACTTCAAGCACGTAAATTAATATCTGCAGTTTCTGTAAGATTATTATTTGAACAAAACGATGCTAAAGTTAGACAAGACTTCTTAGACGCAGTTAATCCTATTTTGGATGCAATTAGAAGAGACAGAGGTTTATATGATTTCCGTGTAACAGTTTCTTCTGACCCTGCTGATTTGGATAGAAATCAACTTACTGGTAAGATTTATATCAAACCAACCAAAGCATTGGAGTTCATCGATATTACATTCTATATCACTCCAACTGGTGCATCATTCGAAAATATCTAAAATTAGATAAAAATAATTGGGGGAGACAAAATCTCCCCCTTTTTTTTAATTAAGACATATTTATTAATATGAAAAATACTATAATCAGAATTCTTAGAGAAATAGAAGAAAGAGAAATACCTATGAAGTATTACGCTTTCGATTGGGATGATAATCTAATGTATATGCCAACACAAATTTATTTATTAGATGATGATGGTGAAGAAGTTGGTATGGGTACTGAAGATTTTGCTGAACACAGAACAGAAATAGGTAAAACACCTTTTGAATATAAAGGTTTTACAATTGTTAATTTTGCACCAAATCCTTTTAGAGATTTTAAAACCGATGGGGATGGTAAGTTTTTAAGAGATGTTATGAGTGCTGAACTTGCTGAGGATGCTGCTTGGCCTGATTTTGTTGAGGCAATTAATAGTGGGTCATTATTTTCAATAATAACAGCTAGAGGACATAGACCTAACACATTAAAAAGTGGGGTATTAAAATTAATTAATTCAAATAGAGGTGGAATTGATTCTGATGAATTATATGCTTCTTTAGTAAGAATGAGAAAAAATGCTGGTGAAAAACCTAAAGATAAAGATACTGAAATTAAAAAGTATTTAGACTTATGTAGATTCTATCCTGTTACATATGGAGAAGGTTCTGCAGCAAATCCTGAAGTTGCTAAAATTTCAGCAATGAATAAGTTTAAAAGTTATGTTCAAGCTCAAGTTGATAAACTTAATATTAGATTATCCAAAAATATTGAAAATAAGATATCTAATAAATTTGTACCAATTATTGGATTTTCAGATGATGACCCAAGAAACATTGAAGCAATGAGTAAGGGTGTAAAGGATATTAAGATTTATTCAACACATGGTGGAAAGAAAAAATTATATAAAAGAGAAGAAGATGAATTACAATTAGAATATAAAATAAAAAGTATTATTAAAAAACTAATTAAATAATATAATATTTATAATAATATTATATATAATAATAAATTCCTTATATAGAGGATATTTCATTTCAAAAAAAAGTAAATAGAAAAAAAATTCAAATTGGATATTTATAATAATAAAACGAATAAAAATTTAAAAACAATATAAAATGGCTGATTTATTAATGAAAATGCCGGTTCCATATGAACCAAAAAGACAGAATAGATTTATTTTAAGGTTTCCATCATCTTTGGGTATCAATGAGTGGTTTGTTGAGTCTGCAAAAAGACCATCAATTAAAGTTAACTCAGTTGCTATTCCTTTCTTGAATACTTCAACATATGTTGCAGGACGTTTTGAATGGAATGAAATTGGTATTAAATTAAGAGACCCTATCGGACCATCAGCGGCACAAGCAATTATGGAATGGATGCGTCTTTGTGCTGAGTCTGTAACTGGTCGTATGGGTTATGCCGCAGGTTACAAGAAAAATGTTGACTTGGAAATGTTAGACCCAACTGGTGTTGTTGTAGAAAAATGGATACTAGAAGGTACTTGGATGACAAGTGCTGACTTTGGTTCTCTTGGTTATAGTACTGATGCTTTGGCTGATATCAGTGTTAACTTAAGAATGGACCGTTGTATATTAGTTTACTAAAAAATATTTTAACTTAAAATCTAATTCCTAAATGTATTATGTACATTTGGGAATTTTTTTTTATTATGTAAATAAAAAAACTATGAATATTGAAGAAATTGGACAAGCTAATTTTAGTTTACCACACGATTTAGTACCACTTCCATCCCAAGGTATATTTTATAAATCAAAAAAGAAAGCAATCAAGGTTGGTTATTTAACTGCAAATGATGAAAACTTTTTGGTTAGTGGAAATCAAGTAAATGGTGGTAATATTATTTTAACTCTTTTGAGAAATAAAATATATGAACCAGATTTAAGACCTGAAGATTTATTGGAGGGTGATATTGAAGCTATCTTGATTTTTTTGAGAAATACGGCATTTGGTCCTGAATATCAAATATCTTTAACTGACCCTATTACTAACAAACAATTTTCAGCTGATTTATTAATTGATGAATTAAAAATAAAACAAACAAAAGAAAAACCAGATGAAAATGGTTTTTTTACTACAAGACTTCCAAAAACTGGGTCAGTTGTTAAATTAAAACCATTAACTTATGGTGAAATAGTTGAGTTGGATAAAATGGCAGAACAATATCCTAATGGTAGAGTAGTTCCTAAAATTACATGGAGATTAAATAAAATTGTTCAAGAAATAGATGGTGATAGTGATAGAACTAACATTGCACTTACTATTGAGAACTTACCAATAGCGGATTCAAAACATATAAGAAATTTTATAAAAGATAATACACCATCATTAGATTTAAGTAAGACCCTCCAAGCCCCTTCAGGAGAAAAGGTAACATTTGATGTTACTTTTGGGACTGAGTTTTTTCGTCCTTTCTTCTAATCACCGACAATATCTTTTGGATGATTATTATATAATGGCTAAATTTTTAAGAACTAGTTGGAGTGATTTTTTATCAATACCAACTTATGCAAGAAAGTATTTAATAAATCTAATAATAGAACAAAATACCCCGAAAGACTAATTCCAAAAAATTAGTCTTTTTGTGTATTTATAATAAAAGTAAAAATAAATGGGTGACGAAGATAAAAAGTTTGAAAATGTTTTTAAAGCTTTTGGTACTTATGCCGAAACTGTTGGTAAAGCGTTTGCTACCAATTTTATGGCAACCGAAATTGATAAAACAATTAAACAATATGAGACCTCAGCCGTAAATGTATTAAAAACATTTGGTACAGGTAGAGACAGAATTGTTGAATTAAAGGCCTCTATGGCTGATGCCGTAACAAGTGTTAAATTGTTAGGTGGAGAATTTACTGATGTTGCAAATATTGCTGAAGGTATTGGTAAATCACTTAATAGAAATTTAATTTTAACAAGCCAATCATATGAAAAATTATTTGCGACTCAAAAAGTAACTGGTATAGATGCTGGAACATTAGCAACTAATTTTAAAGATGCGGGGTATTCAGTATACCAAATTGGACAAAATATGGAAAAAGTTGTTAATACTGCAAGAGCACAAGGTATTAACGCAAGAGAAGTTTCATCCCAAGTTGTACAAAATATGGGATTGATGGACAAATATAATTTTGCTGGTGGTGTTGAAGGTTTGGCAAAAATGGTTACACAAGCAACAAGTTTAAGAATTTCGGTTAGAGATATTGCTAATACAATGCAAAAAGCTTTTGAACCTGAAAGTGCAATTGAAATGGCAGCCGCATTACAAAGATTAGGTATGGCTCAAGGTGATTTATTAGACCCACTTAGATTAATGGATTTAGCCCAAAATGACCCAGCGGAATTACAGAATCAAATTGCTGAAATGAGTAAAACATTTGTTGAATTCAATCAACAAACAAAAGCATTTGAAATAGCACCTGGGGCTAAACGACAATTACAAGAGGTAGCACAAGCATTAGGTATGCAACCTGAAGCTTTTGCCAAGATGGCTAAGTCAGCAGCTGAGATGGATGACAAGTTATCAAAAATTTCTTTCCCTAATACGTTTACAGAAGAACAAAAGAAATTTGTTGCCAATATGGCTGAGATGGGTGAAGGTGGTGAATATATGTTGAGAGTTGACAACAAAGACTTAAAACTTGATGAAGCTATGAAATTATTTGAGGGTGACTCAAAAAAACTAGAAAAGTTTATGAAAGAATCCCAACCAAAATCAATTGAAGACTTGGCTAAAGAACAATTAACAACTTCACAAAGAATGGCGGCAAACGTAAACGCTATTGCTAATAGAATGGGGGCGGCGGTTGCAAGTTCTGAAAGTCAAGAAATGGCAAATCAGGCAAGTGTTCAATTAAGTGAAGCTATTCCTAAAATGTTAAGTGGTGAAAAATTACAAGTTCAAACTATGAGAGAATTTGGTGATAAAATGGCTCAAGATTTAATTAAAGATGCTCAATCGGGTAAATTAGTTGAAGGTTTAGGTAAAGCCGAAAAAGCTCAGGAAAATTATTTTACTGGTGCATTAGATGATATGTCAACTGGAGTACAAACGGCATTTAAAGGTTTGAGTGAATCAACTAATCCTTTGATTCAAATAACAAGTAATTTAGTTGGAAAAATGGGAGACCTCATCATTAAAAATGAAAATTTAGATTCAAGTTTTTTTAAATTAAAAACTAGTGCTGATAACGCGGCAAATGGTTTAAGTAAAACAAGTACCGAAACTGCTAAAACAAATGTAAATGTTACACCACCACCACCAACAACTACGAAAGAAGAGATGAAATCACCATTAAAGAATAATGAAACTTCTACGACAGAAATGAAATTTACTAATCCAATTGAAATAAAAGTTACATTGTCAGGATTCCCATCTGGTATGACAGAAGAAAATATTAAGAAAATGATAGAAGAGGGTAAATTCAGTCAAGAAATTGTTAAAGCAATAAGTGATGCTGAAAAACAAAAAACTAAACAATAAAATCTAATAAATTCTATTTATATAAAAACAATTAAATGTCAGATAGTACTTTATCATTTAGTAATAGTGCAAGTTTTAGAAATAGTTTAATAAGTAGAAATTTAGCACCTTATAATATACCTGGGTCGTATACACCACCATCAGGTTCACAGAACTATGAATTTTCAGTTTCAAGTTATAATGTTGTTGATTCACCAAATGATTTAATAGCAAGTAATCCATTTGTTAATGATAATGTTACATTGAATGAATATGGTCCGAACAATGGTTACCAACAAGTTATTGTAAATAATAATTTACCTGTTGACCCTAATCAGGGTGAATATAATCCAAACGATACTGTTTTGGATTTGGTTAATGAATTTTATATTGATGCTGCGTATATTGAAAATAGATTTGGTCCTATAGGTGGATTTCAAAATATGGTTGTTATTGATAGTATTCAAAACAATAATAAGTTATATACACCATATTGGGACCCTCCCACATTTATACCTTCAACATATTCACCATATACGATATTATTATCTAATGACCCATCAGGGTCTAATGGATTATTATCACAGGATTCATTTATTGCCAAACTGGGAGCACTTTCATTAAAAGATGCCCTCCAAGCAAGGATTGATTCCGAAATCTTTCAGAGAAGTGTTGGAGTCGTTAATCTTGATGCTTTATCAGACCCATTTGAGGTTGCATTATTGGCAACAGGAAAAGAACCTTTAATCTATAAAGATTATAGAATAACTATACCTGAAAACCCATTAGTTGCTGGGGCTGAATTAATAACAAGATTATCAGGAGCAATATTTCCTTTATCAACAATCCCTGGTAATTATTTTTCTGATGTTGAACCAAGTGGTGGTTCGTCAAAACAAATTAGTAATGCTTTAAATGTTGTTAATCAACTTACGGGTGGATTTTTAGGACCGATATTAAACACTACAAGAAATCCTTCTGAATTGTTTTTGGCTAATACTGGAAATGGACAACGTTCAGTTTTATTCAGAAGTATTAGTTATAACAGATACCAACCATCATATGATAAAAATTTTGGAGGTATTTTAGGTGCCACTCAAGGTGTTGTTAATTTGATTGCCAATGCTATCAATCCTGACAATGGAACTTTAGTTGGTGGATATTATGTGGGTTCAAGAAATGCTGAACCATCAACAATTACATCACCTCCAAATCAATTACCTGTTGACCCATTTGGTAAACAAGTACAAACACCAGTTTATGGTCCTTCTGAACTTGGTATTTTATATGAAGGTAATCAGAGTCAACTTAATTTTGGTTTAGCGGGTAAATCATTTTCAGATGAAGGTGGTATTGATGGTCAATTTGTTTGGACTTCACCTAAATATAAAGGTGCTGCAGGATTTAAGGCAACACCAGGTGGTGGTAAAGGTTCGATAGATAGTGAATTTAGAGAAATTGAATCTCAGTTTCAAAAAAATGAATCAACTAATATTACTTTTAAACAGAGTTCTATATTAGACCAAACTCAAAGATTAATTGATTCTGCTGATAATGTAGCAGGAATATCAAAATTAAAACACGTTGGAAATGCAATTAATCAAGTTAGTAAAGTTTTTAATGATGGGTATAAAGAAATAACTAAAGGTTCAAAAGTTTTATCATATGTTGATAATACAACGGGACAAGAAGCTGGTATTGAATATTGTAGAGTTTTTACTAAAGATACTCCTTATTACACATATGCTGATTTACAAAAAACTGATGGTATAACAGAATCAGGAAGAAGATTTACAAACTCAGTATTTGACAACACGTATAATCTTAATATTGCACCAATTAAAGGTGATAATTCAACTAATCTAAAATTAGATGCTAAAGGTAATTTAGTAGCTAAAAAATATATGTTTTCTATTGAAAATCTTGCTTGGAGAACATCAAGTAGACCTGGTTTTACTTGGGATGATTTACCTGCTTGTGAGAAAGGTCCTAATGGAGGTAGAGTTATGTGGTTTCCACCATATGATTTAAAGTTCTCAGATTCAAGTTCTGCGAGTTTTACTCCTACTAGTTTTCTTGGGAGACCTGAACCTATTTATACTTATAAAGATACAAGTAGAAAAGGTAATATATCTTGGAAGATAATTGTTGATAATCCATCAATAACAAATTTATTAGTAGACAAACAATTAAAAAATATTGATAACCCAAAAATTAATTCAATTATGGATTCTTTTTTTGCTGGTTGTGTAAAATATGATATCTATGAATTAGCCAAAAAATTTAATACAATCCCATTATCTGATTTATACACTTACCAAGAAATATTAAATAATCCAAGATTAACTGGTGAAGAATATCAAAAAGTAGTTGAAGAAATACCTAAAAAACCTGATGATGGAAACAGTCAAGGTGGTGGAACTACTAATAAAAACGTTGAACCACAAGTTAAAGATGACCCAAGAATACAAGAAATTAAAGATGCTTTTAATGGATTAGCATTTTATTTCTTTAATGATATACCAGGTCCTAACTTTGGTGCAGTATCAAATCAAGCGTATCAAGATACATATGCTGCATATACAGCACCAAGTTTTATTACACAATATCAATCACTTGCTAATAGTACATTTTCACCTGATTCTTCATATTGTAAAAAAAATGGTACAATAACTACAGCTGATGGTTCTTCTATTAGTAATAGTGAATATTGTACAAGACAAAAAAATACAACAGATTTCTTTAATAATGTTATTAAACCAAATTATGAAAAATTTGCAACAAAAGAAGGTAATTTTGTAACTAAAGTATATCAATTACTATCTGAAAGCCCTGAAAACAAAATAACGTTGAATATGATTGGCTCGGCTTCAGCCCCTGGTAGTGTTGAATATAATGTTGATTTATCAAAGAGAAGAGTTGATTCAGTACTTAAATTTTTTGAAACCTACAAAATAGGTGATGCAAATTTAAAAAAGTTCATAGATAATAAACAATTAATAGTTAAACCACCATCAACTGTGGGGGAAGTGATATCAATTCCTAAAACCGAAACTGGAGATTATGGTTTTGCGGTTAATTGTTCAGGAGATACTATTGGTGGTAATGGTTTTGTTACACAATCTTCTCAAATTTATTCAGTAAATGCAATGGCTTGTAGGAGAGTTAGAATAGAAAATATTGTTGTAACCATACCACAAGTAACAACAACTACAACAACAGTAGCACCAGCTAAAAATGTTGACCCTCAAGTTACTTTAAAACCAATACCAAGAATTCAACCAACAGTTGACATTCAGAAAAAATTAAAAGAAGGTATTGGTAAAAGAATATTGAGAAATTTATTGACTGAATGTGATTATTTTGAATTGATTGAGAAAGAAAACCCAATGGTTTATTCTTCGTTCAAAGAAAAAATAAAATACTTTAATCCAACATTCCACTCAATGACACCTGAAGGACTTAATGCAAGATTAACGTTCTTGAATCAATGTGTTCGTCCTGGTGAAACAATACCTATTATTGGAACAGATGGAAAACCAAAATATAATGACTCTTTAAATACGGCATTTGGAGCACCACCAATCTTAATATTAAGAATTGGGGACTTTTACCATACCAAGATAGTACCAAATGGTGTATCATTTACATATGACCCAATAGTTTATGATATGAATCCTGAAGGTATTGGTATTCAGCCTATGATTGTAAATGTTAGTTTGGATTTTAATATTATTGGAGGTATGGGTCTTGCGAAACCTATTGAGGAATTACAGAATGCACTTTCATTTAACTACTATGCAAATACTGAGGTTTATGATGAAAGAGCAACACCAACAGAAGACACCTCAACTATAGATAAAGAAATTGTAGATGCTTTAATTTTAAATCAACCAAGTGTTACAACTAATCAAGTTACAAATATACAACCAAATCCTGGAGGTAATACAATTGGTAATATTATTACAAATATTCCTGTGACTGGTGGTCAAACTGGTGAAACATCTTATAGTACTATTATGGACCAATTATTAACTGAAACTAAAAATTATATTAATTTATTAACTAATAAATTGGAAAGTATTAATAATTCTTATAATTATGGTATTTTACAATTAATTGAACTTAATAGAAACTATACTAAAGGTAAATTAAATTTGGGAGATGAACAAGATGATGTTGAAATATATGGAAAACCTGAATTTCAAAGTAAATTAGACGAAGCTTTTACAAACGTATTAGCTGAAATTGATAATGATAGTAATGTAATAATAAGTGGACTTAGTAAGTTTTATAAAAATGAAATAACACCAATACCTCTAGTTAAAGAAAATTTAAAAAAATACATAACAGATTTAAAAGGTGAATTTTCAAATGGTTTAACTACAATAATTCAAGAATTAAGTACTGGTCAACAAAATTATGTTCAAATAATAAGAAAATTAAATGTTGTTTTGGATAAATTAGATGGTAAAATATTGGATACAGGTAAACCAAGAATGTATAGTTTAAGTCCAACAACAACAGCAACTGGTGATACATACACTGAATTACAAGACGATTATAATACTTTACAAAAAGTATTAAGTTTTGGAGATGAAAGTATCCGAGGTATTTTGGATAAAAACAGAATTGCTTTTATGGGTGACATATATAAAGATGGAAATTTTAGAGTTTTTTTAGAAAATAAATTGACTAACTCTAATGAAAAACTTTTCTATATGATTATGGCAAGAATAATTAGTGATAAAAATAAAAAGAAACAATTTATTGATAGTGTTATTAAAGGAGATGAATTAAAAAATTGGAAAACTCCAGTTAATCTATTGAATAAATTTGAAAATATAGTTAACGACTTAGATAGAGACTATTCACTTGAATTAAGTAAAGAAGAAAATATGTTTAAGACTTTGAGAAAAGATAAATTATTCAAAGATTTGGTTGATGGGATAAATAAAAAAATGTATGTACCTGGAAAACCTAGAAAATTTGAATATACTACAGTCGGTGATTTAACTTCACAAGAAAGTAAAATTTTGAATTTATATAATGGTCAAAATGGTAGTGATGCCGATAAAACAAATTTTGACAATAAAATAACGTTTAATTAATTATGGCAAGACAAAACTACAATAGATATAAGGATTTTGTTATTAATGGGGAACAAACAATTGTACCCTATATAACTCTTCCATCTAAAAGTACGGATAAAAAATATATCTATAAGATTGGTATGTCAAGGATGGATAAGGTATCTCAACAATATTATGGTTCTCCTTTATTTGGATGGTTAATTATGCAAGCAAATCCACAATTCAGTGGTAATGAATGGAGCATTCCTGATGGTTCTATATTGACAATTCCATATCCTTTAGTAGCTTCATTACAAGACTATAAAAATCAATTGGACGAGTATCTTTTCTATTATGGTAGATAAACAAGAAAACATTTTGGTGGAATTCGATTATAATAACATTATTATAATTGACCCAAACAAAATTATAGATGAAAATGGTAAATCTAAACAAAGATTGGTACAACACGAAAATCTCGTGATGTATGCCAATTTGGAATGTGATGTATTACCAAGAACTAAATTGGCAATAGGTGTTGCCCCAAATGACGCAATTGAAACAATATCAGTTGCTAAAATTAATTTTTTGAAACCTGGAGGTAAGACGTTCTTGGACACTTCTTGGACTGATGAAATTACAGGTAAAGGAACTGTAACAGGTGATGGTGTTAATCAACCAAAACAAACATCAATTAAAAACCCAAATAAAGATAACGATTTTTATATACGTCAAACAATCCAATCAGGAGGAAAACCTGGTTCAGTTGATAATGGATTATTGGGTATAACATCAATTAATATTAGACAAACAACTGCGTTTATGCCAACAATATCAATTGAATTGGTTGACATAAAAGGTAGGGCTTTGTTTGAATCTGGAGATAATTCACCTTATGCTGCGTTTTTTAATTTACCATACCCATTATTTTATTTAACTATAAAGGGTTATTATGGTAAAGCTGTAAGATTGGGATTAATGTTACAGAAATTCAATGCAAGATTTCAACCTGAGTCAGGTAACTTCAAAATTGATTTGATGTTCTATACATACAAGTACACAATACTAAGTGAGTTGAGTATGGCGGCACTTATAGCTGCACCTCATATGTATAAAACAAGAATCTCAACACAATCTAGTAGTGGAGGTCCTACAACTTTAGTAAAAGTAAATGAATCAATAACTGAACGAGGATACCAAAAGATTAAAGAATTATATAGTGAATATAAATCAAAAGGTTTAATTCCTGATGATTTACCTGAATTAACTTTGGTACAACTTAAAGAAAGATTGGATACTTTCATAAAAGATAAATTAGACACATTTACTAAACAAAATTTAGAACCTATTTCAGGTTGTGATGACTATCAAAAAAATCTAAAAGAATATCAAGGAGCAATATATTATTATACAGCGGGAAGAATATCTTGGTTTAATAAGTACTTGGATAAAAATAACTTTTTTGTCCTTAATAATAATACTGAAACTAAAGTTTATACTTTTAAAAAAGAAATAAACACCCCTGATTTAAGACAAGCAGCAGTTTCTGAATTAGATGGAATTGTTCAAGAATTTAATAAAAAATTAAATAGTAATCCAGTTGTTGGGGAAAAGGGTAACTATAAAATTGATGGTAAAACATTTAATGTATCGGTTTCAAATCCAATAACAACGAATGTATTCAATGTTAGTGTTAATTATACAAATATTAATACAAAACAAACTTATATTCAAAGGAAAGGTTCTGAACCAAATAGTGACCAGCTGGCTCAATTTGAAAAAGAATTGGCACAAGCGTTTATTGTTAATACAAGTGAAGCAACATTAAAAAATGGAACTAAATTACCTATAACTAATTTTTATATCTTTGAAGGTCCTAATACATTTATCGATTTAACTGAAAAAATGGGTAGAGACCTTAAAGTTATCAGAGAACAAATTGAACAAGAACTAACATTAGCCTTAACTAATTTATTAGAAAATAAAAGTGATGGTATTGGATTTGTTCCTAATATGAGGAATGTTTTAGCTGTTGTATTTGCAAGTGGTGAGGCATTCTTAAGAATGATGGATGATGTTCATACCAAAGCTTGGGATTTAAGTGATAACCCAATTAGAAAACAAATAGTACTTAATACACAAACGGCAGGTGCTTCTCAAGAAACATTTAATAATGGGGATATTCAAAATACACCAATTTATCCTTGGCCTCAATATATTGAAGAAACAACAGGGGAGAATGGACACGAAAAGTATGAATTACGTTATCCTGGTGATTCTTCGGTAATATCTAAAACCAAAGGGTATTTGTTGGATGTATGGCCTGAGATTGAATTTGTTGAAGAATTTATCAAGGGGTTTACGGAAAGAAAGAGTCCACCTGCAGAAAATAAAAATAGTAATGAGGTTACTGAAGTAAAAAGAGTAAGTCTTAACGCAATTGAATTTCCGATTGGTAATTATGTATTCTCAAACAAGGAAGAAGTTAAATTCTTTTTTGAAATTTATGAGAGAATGTTGTATTTGTCTAACTATTCTAAGTTGTCAAGAGTTTCTGATGCACCTAGTTTTACAGACCCAATTGTTAAAATAATTTCTGAATGTGAAAAAATTAATATTAAAAATGGTCTTAGTGATGGAGCACCATTTATCAAAGATAAACTTAAAAATTATTTAATAAGTTCTGGTAACTTTTTACAATTATTGAGACAATTCTCAAATAATGGTAGGGGTGAAAGTTGGCAAAATTATATAAGAGGTATTTTTAATACAAAATATATTAAAAATACTATTAATAATGCAAGTTTTGAATTCTTGGATTCAAGAATATTAAATGAGAAATTTACTCAACCTGCAATTACATTAACTGATGAAACTAAAATACAAGATTTCATAAGTTCATCTACAAATTCTAAATTTGATTTTACAGATACATTCCCATTTACAAATAAAAATTGGGTTAAAACGTATTTAGCACAATCATCAACAATTGATACACCAGAATCTGCGTTTAAAACACCCGAAGTACTTAAATACAATCAAACAAATAAAATTATTGCTAATTTTTTACCTACAGCAACTAATACTTTTGCCAGACCATTTACAGTATTTGTACAAGAAAATGGAACTGAACCAAATCCAATTCCAAATAATGCTCAAAACTCACAAGTTACAAATAGTCAATTAATAGATTTTTATCAAAGACCATCTGATAAACAAATTATAACTGAAGGTAGAATTAGATATAACAATTATAGTGGGTCTGTTAGTTTTGAACAAACAACATCAATACTGAATACACCATATTTTGTTAATTCAATTCAAATTGGGCAGAAAAATTTTAGAAATTATGACAAACATCCATATGTAGCTTCAGCCTATTTGTTGTTGAATAGTTTACCATTAATAACACTTAAAGAAAAATATACAAAATATGAAAATGATAAGACCATTTTTATGGATTATATATTTGCAACATTGAAAAAATTTGGTGCAATACATAAAGTTCCATATGTTTGGATTCTTAAAATGGGTTCTGTTTGGTATCGATATAAAAAATATGTTGAAGAAAACGTGGATATTTTAGATGAATGTTGGAAAAGTTTTGATAGTGTTCCAAACTATGACCCCATTACATCTGCAGCAACTAAAACATATAATTTAACTATCAATGGTTCACCAATAGATTTAGTTTTGGAAGATAATAACGTAATTGGACTTGAAACTTCTTCATTAATTAATGTTGGATTTTATCCAAAACTAATTAATGACTTTAATGTTTTCTTGAATGGTTATGAAATAATTCAGTCTAATTCTCAAGTTAATGGGACTTGTAGTGTAACTGGAACAACATTAACTATAACACAAGTTAATTCAAATACATTACAACCAGGCTACATTTTAGCTGGAATTAATTTACTTCCAAATACAACAATAATTTCTCAAATTGGGGGAACACCAGGTGGTGTTGGGACTTATGAAATAACTCCGACACAAACTGGTTCTACTGCATTATTTTCTGTTACTAATGCAACAAGTGTTGGTTATACAAGTTCAAATATACAAAGTGCTTTAGATTTTTCAGGTTTATCAATGTATTATGTGAGTAATGCAATTATCAATGAACCTGAAGGTGTTGACCCAAATAATCCTTTGAGAGATTTAAGAATTATACCTTGGAGTTTATCTGTTGATACAAACAACAAAAACTTTATGTATGTTTTACCATCAAGTGGTAGTTTGTTTAATCAGACCAAAAATGAATGTTTTGATAATAACAACAAATTAACTCAAGAGGTAACTGGTAATACATCAGTACATAATGGAGCTGTAAGATTATTTTGGACAGCACCAAACTATGGTTATTTTGATAACACTAGAATCACGAAAGTTAAACCTAATGAATATCTTAAAAGAGTTTTAACCGCTGACACATATCAAGATATATTCACTTTAACTGGTTTTGGTGATGAATATTCTAAGATTGATGAAATATTTTCAGTATTTGAAAAAAGTGTGTTAGATGGTTTTGAAAAAGAATTTTTGAAATTCTCAAAATCAATATATGATTACGAAGATGATTCTTCATCTAATTTAACTCTTACAACAAGTCAAACATCAACAACTACAACCACTACAAAATCTTCAAGTGGTCAAGATACAAGTACAGAAATTACATCAGCAGTTAATGATATTACTAAATCTTTAAAGGAAGTAGGGGATACTATAATTGATAAGAGAAATAGAAATTTCCAACAATTAATGAGAACATTATTATCTGTACCAAAAATTACAGGTAATACAGGTTATGAATATGTTAAAAAAGTTCAATCGTCTCAATTTAGTACAATCAAATCAGTCCTATCTGATTTTTTAAATTATGATGTAACATTTAAATATGGAAATCCTTCTGCTTTTGATAGAAAATTATTTAATACGTTTTCAACATTACCATTTACAGACCCATATGAATGGGATACATATACAAATTCAACACCAAACGCTCTACCTAAATTAAATGGTACAACTACATTAAGTAGTTCTCAAATAATTTATTCAGGTGCTTGGGCTACCCTACAAACTTATGTCGGATTTTCAGAAATACCTGAATTAAAATATAGTAATAATGGTTCATATATTACTGACTTCTTTATTGATTTGAATGTTGCATTTACACCTGAAAATATAGAACTTTTTGCTCCGATAATTAAGATTTATGCGACTCAGAAACTAAATCAATTTCAGTCTAATTATATACCACCACAACAACCATTACAACCATCACCTGATGTTGTTGCAACAGCTTTCTTAAAGAGTGGTGGGACAGTGAATGTTGAAAAATTAGGTCCTAAATTTAGAACTACATATTATAATAGTGATAATGTATTATTATTTGAAGGTGCGTATACTTTTACATTTAGTAATGATGTATATACTACTTCAGGTTCGGAGATTTATTATACAGCATTAATTAATGAAACAATTATTGGAATATTTGGTAGTACAACAACCAATCCAACTGACCCTCAATATATAACAACATTTGATAGGGTAACACCAACAACATATAATCCTGAACCTAGTTCCTCAAATAGGAATAATTCATCGGCTTTCTATGAAGCTATGGACAATTATTTAAACAAAATAAATAATTTCCAAAATAAAATTATAGATTCAACAATGATTGATGTTAGAAATTCTTTAGATTCTATAACAATCAATGCGGAAGAAAGAGACCAAAGTGTTTTACAAGGTGAACCTCAACCAAAGTTGGAAATTTGGGAAAGTTTTAAAGCATTAAATGATAAATGGATTGCTGGTGGTGATTTTAAAACAAAAACATTATTTGAGGATGTATTATTATTGGATAGAGCAAGCAGAAATATTGGTGATAAAGTTTTAGTTGACATATATAAACTTAAAGATAGATTACAAACTGTAATTGAGAAAGAAACTAATAAAACAACAATGTTAATTTTTGTTCAAAACATATTAGTTGAGAACAATTTTGTGGTAATGAATTTACCATCTTATGTTAATTTTTATGGAGTTCAAGACGCAGTTAAAAACCCAAAACCAAAAGTTGAAGATACTTTGGATTTTGCGAACACTATGTTTGGAACTTTCTTAAATGTTGACTATAGGGAATCATCAGCAAAAATGGTTTGTTTTTATGGTGGTAAACCAAGTGAACAATTGGATTTAAAAAACAATGTTGATTATCGTAAAAGAAGTGACGCTTTTGAGCTTAGAAGAGCGAGTGATAACCCATTAGTTGAAAACCTAATAGGTAAAAATGATTGGGATAAGTCAAACAAAGTTGTTGGTTTTAATGTTGATGTTGGTCCTCAAAACCAAGGTATTTTTATTAGTTTTAATGTTGGACAAGATGCTGGAAAAGCAACTGCCGAGTCATTAGAAGCTACAAATATGTTGGCAAATCAAGGTAATAACAGAGCGGGTTCATCACAAAGTATTTCATTATATAACTTGTATAAAAATAGAAGTTATAGTTGTGAAGTTGAAATGATGGGTAATGCCTTGATTCAACCCACAATGTATTTCAATTTGAGAAATGTACCAATGTTTAGTGGGCCTTATATGATTTTGGAAGTTAACCATAGTATTAGGCCTGGTATGTTTTCAACTAGATTTAGTGGTATAAGACAACCAACTGCCGCATTACCAAAGATTGACAATTTCTTACAATCTTTAAAACAGAATTTAGTTCAGACTATAATTGAAAAGAATAAACAAGAAAAAGATGCTAAACAAAAGAAGGAAACAAGTACAAATAGTGTAACAACTAGAACTACAACACCAACTAAACTTAATTCAGTAGGAAGTACTCAGAATTGTACAGCATCAACAAAATATAATACTTATGTTGCTGAAAAACCATCATCAACATTCCAAACACTTCAAAATTTGATTAATCAAATTTCTACCAAAACAGATGATGTGTTAATAAGATATTGTATGTTTGCAAGAATTTATTTAATTTCAGGTGGTGATACATTAATAGAATCTTATGCTAACAACTTAGCGGGTATTACATTAAATCAAGATTGGGGTCCTGCGGAAAGTTACTTTTCAAAAAGTAAGAAATTCTTCTGTACACCAGCAAATAACCCAATGGTTTATTTTGATACCTTGGATGACCAACTAAATTTTATGTTTGCAAGATGGAGAAATTATCCATCATCATTAAAATTACAAAATAATGTAACTGATATTACAAAGTTTGCTATTATAACTTTAAGTGCTGACGCGACAAATGGTCAAGAGGTATATAAATCATATATTGGAACCAACGATTTGAAAAATTATGAATCTATTATACAGAAATCTATCGATTTATATAATTCAGTAATTAGATAAATTTTTAATTAAATTAAGATATTTATAATAAAAAATATTATGAGCGTAAAAATATTATTAGATAATTATTTAGGTAAAAACACCAAAACAACTGAAAAAGACTTAGGTGATGGTTCTAAACAAGTATGTGATTTAGAAACTGGTGAATGTTATGTTGTTAGAATGAAAGATGGTTTAATTGAAAGAGTAGATAATACACTCAAAACACACAAAAGAATCCAAGTTGAAACTACTAACGGAATAAAACAACTTTTAAATGGTTAATAAAATGAAAGTAGATATCAGAATACTTAATGAAATAAGACGATACAAAGACATTAATAATTACATTTTTGAACAAGATGTACCACCACCACCTCCTGGTGAGGCAGGAGCCGCTGCACCGCCTCCACCACCCGCTGATGCTGGATTAGGTGCACCTCCTCCACCCCCTGCTGGTGAAGTACCTGGTGGAGCACCCCCACCTCCTGGTGGTGTAGCCCCAATTACGCCTTCACCTGAACCTGTTAATGTTGAACAAGACCCTGAAGTTGAAAAGGTTGATGATAAGACAAAAGAGAAGAAAATTAAGGTAACTGATTTAGTTAAGGGACAAGAAAATGTTGAAAAGAAACAAGAAACATATTTTGAGAATCTATTTCAGCAACTTGATGATTTAGAAAATAAATTATCAAGTATGGATAGTATTATTGACAAATTAAATTCTATTGAAACAAAAATAGAAAAATATAGAGTAAAAACACCTGAAGAAAAATTACAATTAAGAAGTTTAGATTCAGGTCCTTTTAATCAAAAGTTAAGTCAATTCTTTGATGAAAAGGAAGATGAATTTGAAGAGACAGGAAAAGAACAATATATTCTAACTCCTGATGAGGTTGAAAATTATTCTCCGAATGAAATTAAAAAAAGTTTCAGAGAATTTAAAGATACTGAAGACTTCGATGGATTTAATAATAGTGGATTTCAAAAAATTTACTAGTTTAAAATTTGACAAACTCACGGCTGACACTTATAATTGTGTATAATATTTTCTAATTAAAAAATTTAAAAAACATGGCGACAAATCCTTTAGATGCGATTTTGGCTCAGTACGAGCAATCACAAAAATCAAGCACAAACACCAACAAAATGTCTCAAGATGAGAGAATGAAGAAATACTTCGCAGCTCTATTAAAAGACAATGAAAAACAAGGACAAAAAAGATTAAGAATTTTACCAACCAATGATGGTACTTCACCTTTTAAAGAAGTATGGTTTCACGAAATCCAAGTTGATGGTAAATGGCAGAAATTCTATGACCCAGGAAAGAACGATAATGAACGTTCACCACTTTCTGAAGTGTATGAAGAATTAATGGCGACAGGTAGAGATGCCGACAAAGAACTTGCCAAACAATATAAACCTCGAAAATTTTACATCGTTAAATTAATTGACCGTGACAACGAGCAAGATGGTGTAAAATTTTGGAGATTTAAACACAACTACAAAAACGAAGGTATATTAGATAAACTAATTCCTATCTTCCGTGCTAAAGGTGATGTAACTGACCCTGAAAAAGGTAGAGACATTATCCTTGAAATGACTAAAGCCAAAACACCAAAAGGTGCAACGTACACAGTTATACAAACAATTATGTATGATGACCCCGCACCAATTCACACAGATAAATCAACTGCTGATGGTTGGGTGAATGATGAATTAGGTTGGGCAGATGTTTATTCTAAAAAACCTGTAGAATACCTAGAAGCTATTGCAAGAGGTGAAACACCTAAATGGGATAGTGAAAAGGGTGGTTACACTTATGGTAACTCCGATGCTGGTGAAGTATCCTTTGGTGGTAAATCTTCTTCTTATGAAGACCCTCAAGTTGACTTTGAGGCTGATGGTGACCTACCTTTCTAAAAAAAACAAAAAAAGCATAGACATTATATAGACAAAGTGTCTATGTTTTATTATTTATTCCTTTAAAAATTATATAATGGCAATTAAGAAAAAAGAAATAACTTTGGATTCTATCAAATCCAAGTTTTCGACTAAAACTAAGTATAAACCAGAAACTTTCTATAATTGTGGTGATGCTTTTATGGAAGCTTGTGGGTTACCAGGTCCTGTTATGGGAGGTATTAACATTTTCTTGGGGCATACGAATACTTCGAAAACTACAGCTTTAATATTAGCCGCGGCTGATGCTCAAAAAAGAGGACATTTACCTGTGTTTATTATTACTGAAAAGAAATGGAATTGGCCTCACGCTGTTGAACTTGGTTTGCAAGCAGAAATGGATTCAGATGGAAATTGGGATGGAAATTTTATATTTAATGATAGTTTTGATTATTTGGAACAAGCAACAGATTACATCAATGACTTACTTGATGCACAAGAAAAAGGAGAACTTCCCTATGATTTACTTATTTTATGGGATAGTGTGGGTTCTTTACCTTGTCAAATGACATTTGAAGGTAAAGGTGGAAAAATGCACAATGCCGCAGCTCTTGCAGATAAAATAGGTATGGGTATTCATTCTAGAATTACGAAATCTAAGAAAGAAGATTACCCATATTATAATACTATGGTTGTAATCAACCAACCTTGGGTTCAATTACCCTCTAATCCTTTTGGTCAACCAAAAATTAAAGCTAAGGGTGGTGAAGCACTATGGTTAGCGGCTTCTTTGGTCTTTCTTTTTGGTAACGAGGCCGATAATGGTATAAATCATATTACGGCAACAAAAAATGGAAGAACTGTATCATATGCTGTTAGAACTAAAATCTCCATATTAAAAAATCACGTAAATGGTATTGCTTACAAGGATGGAAAAATTATTGCAGTACCTCAAGGTTATATTTCTGATACAAAAGAAGCATTAGAAAAATATAAGAAAGAATTTTCACAATATTGGAATGCGATTTTGAGTGGTACGGGTGAAATCACTTTGGAAGAAAGTACATCCGACATTAATGAAATTTCTTACGAAGATTAAAAAAAGTAATAAAATTATTACTTTTATAAATTTCGATATATTTATTAATATGGGAAGAAAGAAAATTGAAGAAAATAAAAAAAAGGTAAAAATTTCAGTTGCAATAGACCCTGAACTCCCAAATCTTTTTAAGTTGAAACATATAAATCTTTCTTCCTTAGTTAATAAACTATTAAAAGAATATATTGAAAATGAATACAAAAATTTGTTGTAGATGTGGTGAAGAAAGAAGTATTACTGAATTTCGTAAAGATAGTTCTAAAAAGGATAAAGTAAGACCTGAATGTAAAATCTGTTTGAAAACATCTGAAATGATTTTTAGAAATGAAAATCCAAAAGAAATGGGTGAAAGATTAAAAAAATTCTATGAAAAAAATCCTGATAAAAGAAAAAAATATCGAGAAAAATATAGAACAAGAAAACAAGAACGAAAAAAAGAAAGAACAGAAACAGACCCTACTTACAACCTTGTAAATCGTATTAGATGTAGATTATGGAAATATCTTAAAATTCATAAAATATACAAAAACAATAGTACTTTTGAAATAATTGGATGTACTCCATCAGAGTTGAAAGAACATATAGAAAAACAATTTATAGATGGTATGAATTGGGATAATAAAGGAAATTGGCATATAGACCATATCATTCCCTTATCATCGGCAAAAACAGAGGAGGAACTCATCAAATTATTTCACTTTAGTAATTTACAACCATTATGGGCTATAGATAATATCAAAAAGAGTAACAAAATACTTTAATTGATTTTAACAAAGTTTTTATTTAAATTTAAATTATGAATAAATTAAAAGTTATATCACTATTTTCGGGTTATGGGACACAAGAATTGGCACTAAAATATATTGGTGTTGATTTTGAGAATGTTGCAAATTGTGACATCCTTAAAACCGCGAATATTACTTACGATTCATTACATACAACAACATTGGGTAACTTGGGGGACATTTCTAAGGTAAATGAGAATGAGTTCCCCCAATGTGACCTAATGACTTACTCATTCCCTTGTCAAGATATATCAATATCAGGAGTACAAAAAGGAATTCAAAAAGGTACGAGAAGTGGTTTATTATATGAAGTCGAAAGAATTTTAACAAAGAATCAACCAAAGTATCTTTTGATGGAGAATGTTAAGAACTTGGTATCTCACAATCATATAGATAACTTTAAAGCTCATATATCATTCTTAAATGAATTGGGATATGGATGTTCTTGGAGGGTTTTAAATGGTGCTGACTATGGTTGTCCCCAAAATAGGGAGAGAGTCTTTATGATGTCAGTTTTTGGAATGACAAATGATGAAGTTGGGAAGATTATGGATGGTGTTGAAAAACACAAAAAACAAAGAGTACCAATGAGACCATTCATTGAAAATGACATTGTGGAGGACTTATTTATTGAATGTGAAGTTACACCTAACGAACCCAAAAAGAATAGTGTGTGTAGACTTGTGGGACGTAGAAACGATGTAAGTTACGACCAAGCAAGACGTATCTATTCTATTGATGGTTGTTCACCTTGTTTAACTACAACTGGTTCACCACAGATTATGACAGAGGATGGTAGAATTAGAACAATTACTGGTAGAGAAGGTTATCGATTTATGGGTGTTAGAGAAGAAGATATTGATAAATTATTATCAACAAGTCTAACAACAAACAATCACGTTGCTTTGGCAGGTAACTCAATTTGTGTTCCTGTAATGGAAGCAATATTTACAGAATTTTTGGGTGAATACATCACATCCGAATACAAAAAAGAAGAAAACAATTTTGTTAACCCTTAAAAAAAATTAATGACAAAAACATTATTAATTGATGGTAATAACCTAATGAAGATTGGATTTCATGGGGTTAAAGAATATTACCACAATGGTAATCATATTGGGGGTATTTGGCACTTTTTAAATACAACCAAAAGGTTTATTGAAGAATACAATTTTGATAAAGTAATTGCTTTTTGGGATGGTGAAGGTAATTCAAGTAAAAGAAAGATTATATACCCCCAATATAAAGAAAATAGGGTAGTCGAATCCAATGTGTTTAAAGAAGAATCTTTTTCATATCAAAAGGAAAGGGTTAAACAATATTTGGAAGAAATGTTCATTAGACAAGTTAACATTGAGAACAATGAGGCTGATGATTTAATTGCTTATTATTGTCAAATCGCAACAGACGAATTAATTACAATATTCTCATCTGATAAGGATTTAACACAACTTATTTCCCCAAATGTTTCAATTTATTCACCATCCGCAAAACAAATGTATAGAAATGGGGATAAGATTAAATTAAAAGAACATTCAATTCCCCATAATAATATTTTGACATACAAGGTATTATGTGGTGATAAATCAGATAATATTGATGGGATATATTATTTGGGTGATAAAACTTTATTTAAATTTTTTCCCGAACTACTTGAACAAGACGTAACAATTGACGATATTTTAACCAAGGCTGAAAACCTTTTGAAAGAAGATAAAGAAAACAATACCATTAAAAACCTTTTAACTGGAAAAACAAAAACAGGAATTTATGGTGATGAATTCTTTGAAATCAATAAAAAGATTGTAGATTTGTCCCAACCATTAATTGACGATGAAGGAAAAGAGATGGTTGAACTCTATTATAAGGAGACATTAGACCCTGATGGTAGAGGACATAGAAATCTGATAAAAATGATGATGGAAGATGGGTTCTTTAAATTTCTTCCAAAAGGTGATGATGCTTGGGTAAATTTTTTAAAACCATTTTTGAAACTTACAAGAAAAGAAAAACACAATTTTAAAACAAAAAAATGATTAACAATGAGAGAACAAAATGATGTAACCAAACTGGAATTCTTGATGATGGTAAATGATAACATTATCGTACAAAGATTTTTCAACGTAAGAGACTATAATCCTGATACAAGGAATTCTATGGAATTTCTTGATTATATGAATGATTTAGTCGAAAGACTTAACTATCAACTTAAGATGAAGTCGGTAAGTTATTTATTGGAGAATCAATATGATATTACCAATAATCCTAGTTTACTTAATACTTCATTTGTTGAAGGACCAGAGTACTTTAACATTTATTTAAAACACGGAGATAGATTACTTTGTCACAGAAGATTTGATGCTAAAATCTATCCTCCTAAAGTCAGATATACAGTTGACATTAGACAAACAATTAAGTTAATCTTACAAGATTTAACAAGTTTATTTTCAGCAAGAGACCTTTCTTTTGATTATCTTGGACTTAATACAAGAGTGTAATATTTATTCATACAACAATTCAAACATATGTCATCTAACAAAAATTTCGATTATTTAGGGAGCTCATTTCAGATACAACTTCTTAATCAAATTGTAGTAGATAAAGAATTTTCAAGGTCTATTGTAGATGTAATAGAACCAAATTATTTTGATAACAAGTACTTCAAAATCATCATTCAGATGATTAAAGAGTATAGTCAAAAATGGGATGGAGTACCATCTTTTGAAACTTTAGAACAAATAACTAAATCTGAATTTCAACAAGAAACTGTTGCTAAAGTTGTGGTTGACACTATCAGAAAAATAAAAGAAGCACCAGTATCAGGTGGAGAGTTTGTTCAAGAAAAAGCGTTAAAATTTTGTAAACAACAAGAACTACAAAAAGCAATTACTAAAGCACAAAAAGTAATTGATGGTGGTGAGTTTGAAAATTACGATACTCTTGAAGAAATGATTCGTGAAGCACTTCAAGTCGGAATTGTTGAAAGTGGGATGTTAAATGTATTCTCAAACTTGGATGATGTTTTAAATGAAGATTATAGACACCCAATTCCAATGGGAATACCAGGAATTGATAGACTTTTAAAAGGTGGTTTGGCAAAAGGTGAAATTGGGGTTATATTAGCCCCAACTGGTGTAGGTAAATCAACAATCCTAACCAAGATTGCCAACCACGCTTTTAATTTGGGTTACAATGTTCTTCAAATATTTTTTGAGGATAATCCCAAGGTTATTCAAAGAAAACATTTTACATTGTGGACAAAAATCCATCCTGATGATATGTCCAACAAAAAGGAAGAAGTTTTATCTAAAGTAAAGGAGATTGAAAATAAAATGACAAATCAACTTGTTTTGGAGAAACTTCCATCTGATACAATGACAATGTCACAAATCAAAAATCTAATTAGAAAGAAGATTGCTGATGGGATTAAGATTGATATGGTCTTATTGGATTATATTGATTGTGTTGTTCCTGAGAAAAACTTGGGAGATGAATGGAAATCAGAGGGTTCTGTAATGAGAGGATTTGAAGCAATGTGTCACGAGCTTAACTTAGTAGGTTGGACTGCAACACAGGGTAATAGAAGTTCAATATCATCTGAAGTTGTAACAACAGACCAAATGGGTGGGTCAATCAAAAAAGCACAAGTTGGTCACGTAATTATATCAATAGCAAAAACACTTCAACAAAAAGAAATGAAGTTGGCCACAATGGCTATTACTAAATCAAGGATTGGGGATGATGGTATCATCTTTGAAAATTGTAAATTTGATAATAGTATGTTGGAAATTGATACAGAATCGTCTGTAACATTCTTAGGTCACGAAGAACAAAAAGAAGAAAATAATAGACAAAGAATTAAAGATTTATTAGAAAAAAGAAAACAAAGAGAACAAAATAACTAATTATGACAGAAAAAATATTAACAGAGAATCCAAATCGTTTTGTGATTTTCCCAATTCAATACAATGATATTTGGGAATTCTATAAACAACACCAAGCGGCATTTTGGACAGCAGAAGAGGTTGACTTGACTGGTGACATCAGAGAGTGGCAGAACTTGTCAGAGAACGAACAATATTTCGTAAAGAACATATTGTCATTCTTCGCAGCATCTGATGGAATTGTCAATGAAAACTTAGCTGAGAACTTTTATAGGGAAGTTCAATATCCTGAAGCAAAATTCTTTTACGGATTTCAATTAATGATGGAAAATATCCATTCTTTAATGTACTCTTTATTAATTGATACTTACATATCAAATCCAAAAGAAAAAGACGAATGTTTCAATGCTATTGATAGATTACCTGCAGTTCAAAAGAAAGCCAAATGGGCGTTGGATTGGATTGAGAAAGCATCTTTTCAAGAAAGATTGGTTGCTTTTGCGGCTGTAGAAGGTATATTTTTCTCAGGTTCTTTCTGTTCAATTTTTTGGTTGAAATCAAGAGGTGTGATGCAAGGACTTTGTAATGCTAATTCATTGATTTTTAAAGATGAAAACTTACATTGTGATTTCGCAATTCATTTATTGAATAATCACGTTGAAAATAAACCAAGTGAAAAAAGAATTAAAGAAATTCTATTGTCTGCTTTGGAAATTGAAAAAGAATTTATTACAGAATCTTTACCAGTTTCTTTAATCGGAATGAACTCAAATCTAATGAAACAATATTTAGAATTTGTAGTCGATGGGTTACTAATAAAGATGGGATGTAGTAAACATTTCAATGTTGAACAACCATTCAAGTTTATGGAACAAATTGCTGTTGAAACGAAGGGTAATTTCTTTGAATCAAGAACAATGGAATACCAAAAAGCTAAATTGAACGAAACGATTTCATTTACAGACGATTTTTAAAATTATAACTATGTCATTAAGAATTCAAAAAAGAAATGGGGAAGTGGTATCATTTAACCCCACAAAAATACAAACAAGAATTAAACGTTCAAGTAAAAACCTAAATGTTAATTCTGACCAAATATTCATTAAAGTTATCACCTCAGTACCAACTGAGGGGGTAATTTCAACTAAACAACTTGATAAGTTGATTTATGAAATTGCGGCATCATATACTGGAAGTCATCACGATTATTCGAGATTGGCTTCCTCTGTTGCTATATCATCATATCATAAAGAAACTAGTGAAAGTTTCTCTAACACAATGCACTACTTACATATTGAAGGTGTAATTAATGATAAGTTAATGGAAACTATTGAAAGTTATGGTGCTTCTAATATTGATAGTGTAATCAATCACGAGAATGATTATAACTTTGATTATTTTGCTTGGAGGTCATTATATGAAATGTATCTTCTTAAAACACCACATGGAGTTACAATTGAAAGACCTCAACATATGTATATGAGGGTTGCTCTATGGGTTACAAAATCATTTGAAGAAGCTGTTGAATACTACAAGTCATTATCAAACCAACTTATTTCTCCAGCAACACCAATTATGATTAATTCTGGTACAAAGATTCCACAATTGGCGTCTTGTGTGTTACATTATAATGATGAAGATTCAAGAGAAGGATTATTGAATACAATGACTGATATTTCCACTTATTCGGCTGATGCTGCGGGTATTGGACTTTGTATGTCAAATATTAGAAGTAAGGAAAGTAGATTATCTACATCAGGTGGTTTCGCTGGTGGATTATTAAAATATTTAAAGATTGTTAACGAGTCATTAAGATTCTTTAATCAACAAGGGAGAAGACCTGGTTCTGCGGCAATTTACCTTGAACCTTGGCACAAAGATATCATCGATTTATTGGAGATTAAAAAGAATACAGGGGCTGAAGAACTAAGAGCAAGAGATTTGTTCACGGCATTGTGGATACCTGATAACTTTATGAGAGCCGTAAGAGAAAATGGTGATTGGTATCTATTCTGTCCTAATGATATCAAAAAGGCTGGATTACCCGCACTACAAGAAGTTTATGGTGATGAGTATGAGGATGTTTATAATGAGGCTGTACGTATGGGATTGGGTAAGAAAATTAAGGCTCAAGACGTGTGGACAAAAGTTATTGAATCTCAGATTGAAACTGGTGTTCCATATTTATGTTCTAAAGATAGTGCTAATAAAAAGACAAATCATCAAAACATTGGTGTGATTAAACAATCAAATCTTTGCAATGAGATTTATCAATATACTGATGAAAAAACTACAGCAATCTGTACCCTATCTTCAATGGTGTTAAAGAACTTTGTACATGATGCACAATTTGATTTTGAGGAACTTTATAACGAAACTTGTAAAGTAGTGAGAGCTTTGAATAAAGTTGTTGATATCAATAATTATTCAACTAATAAGGGTGAAAAAGGTGGCAGAGAACAAAGAGCAATTGCTATTGGAACACAAGGTTTGGCTGATGTATTCTATTTAATGGATTATGAGTTTACCTCCGAAGAAGCTAAAAAATTGAATAAAGAAATATTTGAAACAATTTATTATGCTGCAATTAGTGAAAGTAATAAATTAGCTCACGATGGCGAATATCCAAAATATGATTTCTTTGAAGGGTCACCAATGTCAAAAGGTATATTCCAATTTGATATGTGGGGATTAACTGAATCTGATTTATCTGGAAGATGGAATTGGAATGATTTGAAAGAAAATGTAATGAAATATGGTGTATGTAATTCATTATTTACAGCACAGATGCCAGTTGCGAGTTCTGCTAAGATAACAGGTTCTTATGAAATGACTGAACCAGCACATTCAGCAATCTTTAATAGAAGAGTAGTTGGTGGTGAGATTATGATTGTAAACAAATATCTAATCGCTGACTTTGAGAAACTTGGTATTTGGGGTGAAGATTTGAAAAATGAAATCATTCTAAATGAAGGGTCAATTCAAAATATAAATTTCAACAATTACTTAGACACAGAAGATAAAAAATATAACTTCAAAGTTAAAAGGATTGAACATTTGATGAAGAAGTATAAAACAATATGGGAAATATCACAGAGAGAATTAATTGATATGGCAGCCGATAGAGGACCTTTTATCGACCAATCACAATCAATGAATATCTATATGGGTAACCCAACTTTGTCAAAGATTACTTCATCACATTTCCACGCTTGGCAGAAAGGATTGAAAACATTATGTTATTATGTGAGAACTAAGGCAATATCAACTGGTGCAAAACATTTGGCTGTAGATATATCAAAGATAGAAAAACCAAAAGTTACACCAACATTACCACACGTTGAAGTAATTAGTAAACCAACTGATTCACCATTTGAATGTTTTGGATGTTCATCTTAAAATAATAAATCACGACACAATGTCGTGATTTTTTGTTTTATGGTATTTATTGAAAAATATTCGGTTATATATTTATTATTATGGCAGATGGTAAAACATATGGGATAAACTTCCCATTTAGAGATTCATATCAAGGTAATTATTTGTCTTTATCACAAACATCTGATGAAGAAATAAGAACTAATTTGGTTCACTTACTTTTAACAAGAAAAGGGACTAGATATTATTTACCTGATTTTGGTACAAGACTTTATGAATATATTTTTGAACCATTGGATGGTCCTACATTTTCAGATATTGAGTCTGAAATTAGAGATTCTGTGGCTGAATATATACCAGGTATTACAATCACAAATATATCAATAAAACCTGCTTCTGAAGGTGAAGAAAATAAAGGTACTTTTGTTAATGATGCTAATGAAAGAGAGTATCGTGTAACTAATATTGGTCAGTTAGAACATACAGCAAAAATTAAAATCGATTATATAGTCACGGATTCAGCATTTAATTCAAGTGATTTTGTAATTATTAACGTATAACAATATGGCAAACAAAAAAATATCATATACAACCAGAGATTTTCAGTCCATTAGAACAGAACTGATTAATTTTACAAGAACATATTACCCTGAGTTAATTGATAACTTCAATGATGCTTCAGTGTTCTCAGCTTTATTGGACTTAAATGCTGCGGTTTCAGATAATCTTCAATTTAACATTGATAGAAGTATCCAAGAAACGATTTTACAATATGCTCAACAACGTTCATCAGTTTTCAATATTGCGAGAACTTATGGGTTAAAAGTACCAGGTCAAAGACCATCGGTTGCTTTAGTTGATTTTAGTATAACTGTACCTGCATTTGGAGATAAAGAAGACTTAAGATATTGTGGTATCTTAAGAAGAGGTGCTCAAGTAAATGGTGCGGGTCAAGTATTTGAAACTGTGTATGACATTGATTTTGCTTCAGCTGTTGGTGGGGATGGATACCCAAATAGACTTAAAATACCTAATTTTGATAGTAATAATAAACTTTTAAACTATACAATAGTTAAAAGGGAAACAGTTGTTAATGGTACAACAAAAGTATTCAAAAGGGTAATTACACCAAATGATGTAAGACCATTTTATGAATTATTTTTACCTGAAAGAAATGTATTGGGTGTTACAAGTGTATTATTGAAAGATGGAACACAATATGCGAGTGTACCATCACCACAAGAATTTCAGGGATTAGATAATAGATGGTATGAGGTTAAGGCATTGATTGATGACAGAGTCTTTATTGAAGACCCAACCAAAGTTTCAGATAACCCAGGTATTAAAGTTGGTAGATATATTCAAACTAATACTAAATTTATTACAGAATTTACACCTGAAGGATTTTTAAAAATGACTTTTGGGGGTGGAACACAATCAGCTGATGAACAACTTGCTGAGTTTGCAAGAAATGGATTTAAATTAAATCTATATAAGTATTCTGATAATTTGGCATTAGGTAGTACTTTAAAAGCTAATACAACGTTATTCATCCAATACAGAGTTGGAGGTGGAACTGGTAGTAATTTAGGGGTTAATGTTATTAATAATATTGGTACAGTTTCCTTTGCAGTAAACGGACCATCAACAAGTGTTAATACAAGTGTTGTTAATTCATTATCTTGTACAAATGTTACGGCCGCAATTGGTGGTGCAGGAGCTCCGACAACTGAGGAAGTTAGAAATTTGGTTACATATAATTTTGCAGCACAGAATAGAGCGGTAACAATAAACGATTATGAATCTATAATCAGAGGTATGCCATCAGAATTTGGTGCTCCAGCCAAAGTTTCTGTAACTGAAGAGAATAACAAACTTAAGATTAAAATGTTATCTTATGATGATACTGGAAGATTGACTGAAATCATATCAAATACATTAAAAAGTAATGTTGCCAATTATTTGTCTAACTATAGAATGATTAATGATTATGTTTCAGTTGAGACTGCGAATGTAATTGATTTAGGGTTTAACATTGATGTGGTTTTAGATAATAGTCAGAATCAAGGTGCATTTGTTACACAAATAATTGATATTGTTTCTCAGTATATGGACCCAGGTAATAGACAAATGGGACAAAACGTAAATGTGTCAGAAATAAGAAGATTAATTCAATCTCAGAATGGTGTATTATCATTATCAGATATTCAAGTGTTTAACAAGGTTGGTGGACAATATTCATCATCACAAACATCACAAAGATATTCTGACTCAACAACTCGACAAATTGAATTAATTGATGACACAATCTTTGCTGAACCAAGTCAAACTTATCAGGTTAGATTTCCAAACAAAGATATTGTTGTGAGGGTTAAAAATCTTAAAACTGTTAATTTTTCTTGATAATTTATTTATTCCAATTCTTGGTTATCTTTTATTGAAAATAGCAAATAAACTATTTATCTAAAAAAGATAATTAATGTCCAACTCATATAGAATAAGAACCCAAGTCGGGGTTGATAAGTCAATTAATGTACATTTAGAACAAGATTTTGAATCATTAGAAATCCTTTCACTTAAGATATTACAGAGTGAGATTTATACTAGACAATGTGCCGATTATGGTGTTGTTATAGGTAGAATAAGTATTAATAATGGTTTTGGACTTCCAAATTGCAGGGTTTCAATATTCGTTCCATTAACAACTGAAGATGAAAACAACCCAATTGTTTCTGAAATATATCCATATAAGGCAGTTTCAGATATTAATGACGTTGGGTATAGATATAACTTATTACCTTATGTAAAATCTTATTCAAATCACGTTCCAACGGGGTCTTTTTTTGATAAGGAAGATATCTTAATTAATCAAAGTTTTATTGAAGTATTTGACAAATATTATAGATACACCGCAATCACAAATGAGAGTGGTGACTTTATGATTTTTGGTGTACCAGTTGGTGTTCAAACAATTCACGTTGATGTTGACTTATCAGATATTGGTGAGTTTTCATTAGCACCGCAAGATTTAATCAGAACTGGTTTGGCTACTGAAGCACAAGTTTCAGGTACAAAATTCAAGTCTTCAAGTAATCTTAATGAATTACCACAAATTGTATCTTTAAATAGAGTAATCACAGTTGAACCATTATGGGGTCAGCCTGATTTATGTAATATTGGAATCAATAGAACTGATTTTGATTTGTCAGCTGAGGCAAATGTTGTGATTGAACCAACAGCAATTTTTATGGGTTCAATGTTTTCTGATGTAGATAATTTAGCTCTAAAAAGTGGTTGTAAACCAAAATTAGCCCAAGGTGAATTATGTAGTTTAGTTACAGGACCTGGTGAAATATTAGCAATACGACAAACAATATTTAACGATGATACAGGTAAACCAGTTTTGGAACAATATGAACTTGAAAGTGGGGGGCAAGTTATTGATGATAATGGTACTTGGTTGGTAGATTTACCAATGAATTTAGATTATGTTACAACGAATGAGTTTGGTGAAAGAGTTTTTTCAAATGACCCTGAAATTGGTATTCCAACAAGAGGAAAATATAGATTTAAAATTAAGTGGAATCAATCACCAAGTTTGGATGATAATGTAAAACGAGCTTACTTTTTAGTTCCAAATGTTAGAGAGTATGGGTGGTCAAACACAGGACCATCCCCAACAAATTTAACTTTACAGAAAAAATCTTATGCTTTTAGTTTAAGTTGGGATGATTATGCTGACCCACAATCAGCCATTGATGGTGAAGATACTTTTTATCAATTCTCATATAATAAAGTTTATACCGTATCACAATTAATTGACCAATATAGAAAGGGAACTTTAGCTAATAGAATAATATCAATTAAAAATATATTAGATAATAGTTGTGAAACGACAAATAATAAGTTTCCGACTAATGATTCATCATTTAGATGGGATTTTATATACTTGCTTTATACTTTTGCAAGTTATATTTTTAGACCATTATTAGTTATATTAGTAAGTTTACTTCACTTTTTTTATTTTTTAGTAGGATTGTTAAGAATCGTATTAATACCAATACTTTTAGCTTACTTAACTTATTTAATAGTAAATCAATCAATACTAATAGGTTTTGCCGCGGCTAATCCATTTACTTTAAATTTACTTCCTGGATTTATAGGTGAATTAGTAATATATATTGTTACCTTTTCAGCATTATTGGCTTTAAATATTTTATTATTTCAAATAAAATTTAGAGGAATAAATTTACCACTATTGTTATATGACCAATGCGAATTTTGTAAATGTAGTGATGGTGATGAATCAGAAGATAGTGGTGTTAATGGTGGTAGTACAGAATTATTACAAAGTTTTCCAGCACAACAAAACGCATCAGGTATTCAAATCACTAACTTTGAAGGTGGAGCGTATAATATTGACTTAATTGAAGATGATATAAATTATGGAATTTATAATCAATTTTTAAGTGGATATTTTGTTCAATTAAGGAGTAATAGAGCTAGGTCATATAGTAAAGTTCCAATTAGTATTAATGGACAATATCAATATACTGAAGATGGTTTTGGTAAAGCACAATTTTTTACTAGAAGTATTACTTTAGGTGAAAGATTTAATTTATTTAATGTAAAATCAAAATATTTTGATGGAAATTCAGTTACAAATCCAGGTGGGGGAGTTAATCAAGTATATGTATCTGTTGAACCTATTTTAAATGGGTTACCTTACACCTATAATGGTAATGTGAATCAACCATATATAAATAATAATAATCTAAAGTATCATACTGATAACGTAATAGTTATGATGATGACACCTGATAGTTTACCACTACTTTCAGGTGGAACTATTTTGAGTTTTGTAAATCCAAATTCAACTAAAGATATTAATTATAGTGGGGCTTCATTAAATATATATGATACTAATTCAATTAGTGGTGAAAGTATTTTTGCTAATGTAAATACAACAACAGTAAATATTGATGTTCCACATACTTTACCTGATGGAACTAATAGAATTACACAATATACAATTCCAAAACCAAATTCAGGAAATACAAACTATCACAAATTCCCAACTGATATTGAATATTTCCAAGTAATTACTGCGATGACATATAATGACTTTAATCAAAAAGTAATTTCTGGTAGTGGAGGTGTTTTAGATAATGGATTCCCAAATAGAGTGTTACAACCCAATATGAGGATAAATATAGTGTATTATGAAGACCCAAGTACAAAAAAAGCAACGTCAGAAGATATACATCCATTAGAATCATTAGAGGATTATGAGAATCAAATTATTGTTATATTAAATAGAGGTGTTGACCCATACTCAACTAGAGTCAATATTAGATATGATTTAGGTAGAATATTTGGTAAACAAGACCCAACCGCAGTTAGTGTTCAAGGTTCGTATAAGTTAAATATACCAATACAAGGTGGATTTAAAAATGTTAGACATAGTGCTATAAATACACAAACAACACAAGACACTTATTCATCAAGTTATTTATTTTATCCTACATTTGATTATAAACCACTTGGCTTTAGTGCGTATAGTTCAAATTTAACCCATTATTATTCTTCATTAGATAGTACTTCCAATCTACAACAAGGACTTGTTAGTGGTGGAGTTATTTGTCAAACTGGAGCACATTGGATAAATTCATATTTGTCACCTACAAATGGTACTATTACTATAAACAATGATAACCCTTTATTTTCTCAGGGTCAAAATGAATTCATATACAAATATATTGAAATTGGTGAACAATTCTATTTAGACTCAACTGACCCAAATATACCAGGAATAAATAGTCCAGCCCCACCATTCACATTAATTGACGAAAGAAGAGGTTATTATCAAGGTGAAATTGTTGAAGGTGGGTCAATGATGTCAATAACGGCATCAATAATTAATTTTGGTAGTCAATACTATTATTTTTTAGATACAGCATATAGTAACCCTCAAACTTACGAACAAAGAGTATATATTGGTCCAATGTATGATTCGACATTAAGTACTCAATTCGTACTATCTAACGATAGGAGATATGTAATGCGTTCTGATAGATTACCAACATCAGATAGATTATTAGAAACTTGTGGTATATCATATAGTTTACAACAAAATCAAAATTTTGCAATATATGTTATACCTGATGAGGGTACATTTGATGTCCCAGCTAACACTGGCGGTTCATCTGGTGTGGTACAAGAAAATGATAATGATGATATACCTAATTTTACATCTGAGTTATTACAAACAACTAACAATTGTAGAGATAGTAGAAACTTAGCTTGTTATGACTTCGATTCTAACGGACAAATACAAAATCAACAATATCCTGGAGGTGGAAAATATATTGTAAATTCAGGACCTTGTCAAGAATTTAGTAATAAACAAATATTTGATAATGGTTGTTATAAATTAGTTACTAAAGTTTTAATATCATTACCTGAAGACATAAGATTAATTATTGAATGGGTATCAAGAACTAACATTACTTTTGGGGCTTGTAGAAATGTATTTTCACATTTATTCACTCAAAATTGGGTGAATGGTACATTATATGCTTTTGCGTTTAAAAACAATAAATTTTTTGATATTAATAATAATGTACAACCAAATTTTTGTACTGATACTATCTATTATGACCAAGATACTAATAATTTTTATTACAGAAGTAGTCCATTTAAAACTGGAACAACAAATAATTTTGGATTTATAGGTAGAATAGCTAACGTTCAACCTAACGATAGAAATTTGTTGTTTCCGACAACAATAATGGATTTAGGTCCTCGTTCTGATTATTTACAAGAATTAGTGTTTTCTGATGATTATGATGGATATGTAATCAATCGAATTAATAGTACATCATATCAAGATGTATCAGAACTTTTGAATATATTAATAATAACTAGATTGTTAAATACAAGTTATCGTAGTATATTTAGAGGAACTGCTGGTGGTAATATTTTTAATTATTTTACTAGAGAAAAATTAACAGTTGATGCCGACTACGCTCAAATGATATCAATTAATTCTGAACTTGGTGTTGTTCCATTTGAAGCTGAAAATTATCCTAATTTTCCTCAGTTGACACCACCACAATTTGTTATTGACCCTGTTTATTTTAATACTGGAACAAATAAAGACGTTATTTTTGGTATTTTTTATTCTTCTGATACACAATTAAGAGATTATATTACACCTAAGAGAACTATTATTAATAGTCAAGGAATATTAAATAATAATTGTGCATTTAACAATTTTTATTGTTATTCACAAGAAGTTCCATTTTATCAATGGGAAATAAAACAAAATACAAGTCCATTCCCAAGTCAGAGTATTTTTGGTTCTCAAAAAAATGATTGGTATACAAAACCAATAAATGGGTCATTTTTCCATAGCTATAAGTATCAATCAATGGATAGGGCAAATATAAACTCAAGATATTTTAGAACAAATAGTAGTGTTTTTGCTGGAGATTTCAAAGGATATATATACTCAATCGATAATCCTGTATCAACAACACCACCAACTTCACCATTTTTTACTCAGCCTTCATTGAACCCCTTGAGGAGTTCTTGGGCGATAAATAATCCAGAACCAACAACAATAACTGTAGGTGCTCCATTTTATTTTTATTTTGGATTAAAAAAAGGAAAGTCTGCTTGGGATAGATTCGCTAAAAAATGGATAAATTTTGAAAGAATACAATAATGGGAAACGTAGATAATTTAAGAGTAGTTTTAGGTTCACTTAGGTACAAATCAGCACCTAATACAAACCTATTTTTTCAAGTGCCACTTTTACAAACTCACAAAGAAATGGATGAGTTTGATAGAAGTGTTGATGTATCGTTAGAACAAGTTTTTGATGATGAAAGACAAAAATCAGATTTATTTAGACCCACTTGTAAATTCTCATTAATATTCAAGAATAATCTTAGTGGAACAACTAATTACGAACCTTTTGAAAACAATCTTTATTACATCAATGCTGAAGTCGCGGCCGCAGCTCAATGTCAATATGGGACATCAACAGCTTGGTCAGGTTATCCTCAATTCAATGAATTTGATTTTATTAGAAATGACTATAATATATCAGGTTATACAATACCATCAGGTAACACACCACCACATATAAACTTTGTTTCAAAAAGTGCCAATTCATACAATTGGAATTTTTATTTAAGTTATCCATATGATAATGTTAATAAACAATTGGAAGTTATTGATGAAAATAATACTTTAATTTCATGGTCAGCAACAACAGGTATTCCATTTACAATTCAAAAACGAACATCAAATGGTAAACCACTAATCACATTTAATTGTCCTATGAAACATGGATTGAGTGTGGGAGAATATGTTTCTTTGAGTATATCTTACAATAATAGAAACACATTCCAAGTTTATACTTTGGGAAATAATTTTTATAACACAGATGAATATTCATTCAATATTATAGATACTGGTTTCACTGGGTCAACATTCAATAATGGTGTTATAGGAACACTTAAAAGAATAATTTATCTTTCAAATACAGCTGATACAATATCAAAATATTATGTTAGAAGACATAAAATTTTAACAAATCCTGAAGATGCTGTTATGGTCAAAGCTGGATTTGAACAAAATATTTTTGGTTCTAAAAAGAAATATGAAAGTTCAGGATTTACACCAAATAAAGTGGCGAGGGTTTCAATACTTGAAGGTTCACAATCATATACGTTATCATTTAATTCGGATATTAGAATAAGTCCATTATTGGATAACCAAAAACGACCTATAACTGAGTTATTCTTTACAGTTTTATGGAAGGGTTATTTTGGATGGACATTGGGGGTTGATGGTAATAATGACCCAAGAAAACTTAAACAAGGTTACCAATTTAATTTACCAAATGGGGGTGTACCTACAAATTGGTGGAGTTATACTAATTCAAAATCAAATACGGATTTCACTTATACCACTTTTACAAGAGACAATTATACCTTTACCTATGTAAATTCTTTAAAATCAGGTGATATTGTTGATGGTGCATTTTGTGAATGGAATGATTATGAACAAAAAGAAAGAATCATATCACCATTATATCACAAAATAACATACAATTCATCGGTGTTTAACTTAAATGATACCTCAGTGAATACAAATCCTAAAGGTTATTATTTTGAACCACATTATCCTTTAACAATAAGTGTATATTCAAATTATATTGAAGAAGCACCACCACAAAACAATTATGATATACCAAATTACGCATATTTTTCAGTAAATGACAATGCTTTTAAATGGAGAGATATATATTCATATGGATATATTGATACTGCAGGTTTAGGCGTTAACTATCCATTTTTAAATGGTTCACATTATCCTTATGGTAATTTTATGTTTAGAATCATACCTGAAGGAAGTGACTTTGTTGACCAAACCATAATCGAAGACCCAACTATTGACCCTTGTGAGTAACTATTATTATTTAAAACTTCCGATAACTAATCAAACTATTCAATTACCCATTGAAATACAATGGGATTTTTTGGATAGGTCAGATAGTATTGAGATTTACCAAGATGAAATTGTAAAACAAGTTATTGGTTCACCTGAAGATTTTGAAATTAAACAATTTACTCACGATGTTGTATCACCACTAAGTCCAAAAACTGACGTGAACTATGAGTTTTATTTTTATAACACTGGTTCATCAACAAGTATTTCTGCAACTACAGCATCAACTGATTGGGTAAATTCTTATGTTACTGAAGGATTTACTACAAAAGAAATATATTATTTTAGTAATCCATTTACAAAATCTTTTTTCAAATTGGATTTCTATGATTCTCCTGACCCAAAAAACCAAATAAATTATTTTACAATAATAATACCAACACAACAAGGTTTTACGATGACCACATCAACATCACCAAGTTTACCAAATGTATTGATTAAGAAACCTAAATTCAAATTAGATTATGTTGGTGATAAAGAAGGGTTTTTTATTTATTGGTTAAGAAGTAGAACATATTTGAATATTGATACTTTTTATATGAGTGCTAAATTTTTTGATGCAAAAATTGGTGTATTTGTAAAGATGATGAATGAACCGCAATCTTCATTACCCATTGGTGTTGGAAGATTTAACTTTTCGGGTTCTACATATTTTTATAATAAGGTCGTTTTGGATTACGATGAAAAAACCTATCAAATTTTTAATAGTTCAAATCAAAGAATAGGTTTTGAAAACAACCCAATAAAATGGTATGAATATGTAAATCAATAATGCAAGATAGAAATTTTCATATAAGAATTTCACCTGAATTTATCAATGGAGATAAATTTTTTGTTAGGTACAATGCTGGTAATTCACCAACTGGTAATACTTTTGACCCTTGTTGTGAAATAACAACCACAACAACCACTCAAAACTATACAGGATTTACAATAGCATATTCAGCATTTACTGATATACTTTCAGGTGGAACTGATGGTTCATCGTTATTAACTGGATTAACCATACCAATTTTTTTAACCCAAACTGCGGTTGATTTTGGTTACTATTCAGTATTTGATGGATTTGTTTTACAGAAAGATACAATGTTGAATTTCTTATTTTCAGGTAATTCAATATCACCATATACTTGTTATGTTTACAACACATCCGAATTAGAATTTAAAAAATATTTGAGTTTCTCAAATTATTATTTGGATTGGGGAGATGGTACAAATGTTCAAATAATTGGGCCTAATATTCCAATGCCATTTCAACATACATATCCACCTTCTCCTGCTGAATATACGATAACATTCAGTGGTATGAGTCCTTGGGGTAATAATCTTATTAAGAAAAAGGTATATGTACCATTTACTGGAGTCACAATAGATAATCCAAATGGTACGGCATATTTTACTCCACAAGGAGGCAGTTGGTCAGGTTCAGCATTACAATATGATTTTATATATAGTGGTGATACCACTTGTGAAATTTATCAAGGAGGAAATAATCCTTTCTTATCAGGACCATTAATCATCACGGGATATACAAAGTCCTCAATTGAGGATTTAAGTCAGTATGGCCCTAAAAGTGGATTATATGGGGGTAAATTCAAGGCAAATCAACAAGTCACAGGTTCTACTGGTGTTGTCGGAATTGTTTATTCAGGTAATTCATCATTACCATATACAGCATACACAATTAATGGTATGGACTATTATGATTATGATGATGGTAAAACTATCTTTATAATTTCAGGCGTCACACCAATTGATGTTGTATGTTCTGCAATAACCAAACAAGAATTCTTATTAAATGTTGTTGACGAGCCTGAAATTCAATCGGATGTTTACATTGAAAGAGGTAAAAATTCGGCATTAGAAAGATTGATGAGACTTGGTGAAGTTGATAATGTTGGGGACTTAACAAAATATGGATACGGATTCTTTAATGTTATAAAAACATAAAAATGATATTTATTAAAAAACAAATTATAGAAAATGGCAATTGGTAATTATGGTACAATTAGACCCTCAGATGTTTCACCCGAAGATGTTGAAATAATCTTAAACTATACTCCATCTAGAGATGAGACTCAGAATTTTGTATTGACGAAATTAGATGCTAAATCAATATTACGACCATATTTTAATAATTCGGACACTGGCGGTAATGCGGGTGTTGAAATATTAGGAGGACTTTATAATTTAACATTACCTGCTGAACAATTTAATAGATTGGGTATATACACATTAATGATAAGACCAGCTCAGATAAGAACTACAATATTAGATTGTGGTATATTATCAGCATTACCAAATGTCAAAGGACTTGTAATTGATTTAAATTCAGTTTCAAATGAATATAGAAACAAATTTGTTAATCAAGGTTTGGTTGGATTTAGAGTTGAATATTTGAATGATGATGGGTCAAAAATACCTAATTTTTTCAGGATTATTACATCATCATTTTTTTGTGAACCAGTTGTTCAAAATTTAACAAATACGTCACAAAAATCTGTAAGATACAGATATACAGACTCAAGTACTAATTTAATATTTTGTACTTTATCACCATCAACAGCACCAACAAACAAACCAAATGCTATTCCTTTTATAGGACAACCAAATCAAAATATAATAATAACTAATACTTTTTTTAATCCGATAGTTTTGGATATTGAGGTAGCTGAACACGACTTCTCAACATTGGCGATAGGTCTATTTGGTAATCAGACCAAATCTATTGATGATGGTATTTACACACTTTACGATAGTGATAATAACATATATAAACAATATAACTTATACGAAATCAGAGACCAATTTAATGACTTACTTTACGAGGTTAGACAAGATAGAGGGGATAATATTGATTTCAGTAAAAACTTTACAAATATTACTCAATAATGGCCAATAAATTTACTTGTCCGCCACAAGGGGCTTCAGGTTCGGATACTTTTTCAGATAATCTAGTTGGGGTTCAATTAGTTGCTGGTGGGGGTTTAACACAAGGTAATTTTAATTTTACTACGGCAGTAACGGAGAAGGTTAATCGTACTTTTAGTACGGGTGTATTCTCAAACCCTATGAGTTTAGACTCAATGGGCGTGAGTGATATTAATCAGGCTAAAGCAATTGTTGAGAATAACTTTAAAGTTTATCCAAATTTTGATTTATCTCAAGTATTAAATTATGCTACATATGGTTCATTATCCAAAAGGATTTCAGCATCAATAACAACAATCATTAGTTATTTTCCTGCTGCGATTGAATCTACAGCAATTGGTTTAAATTACACATCAGGAACAACAGCAACAAATATAATTTACAATGAGATTTCAAATGAAACTTCATTTGATTTGGATGTGTCAAGATTAAGAAATCCATTTGAAGTTGATTTTACAGTAAATTCGACAAGAAATTTACAACTTAGGGAAATTGAAGTGTCGCCATTGAGGGATATGACAGTTCAATATGCAAATTACTCATTATATTATTTAGATAATGGTTATAATGTTACTCGAATAATACCAACAAATAGTTTAACATCTGGAACATTAAAAATATATGTTGCGGGTAATCCGTTTTCAGGTTCAAGTGAAAGTTATAATGATATTATTATTAGACCAAATGACTCAGTTGTTGCTAAAACATTCAATGAAGATTTAGATGAAATTGAAAACTTTTTATTAAATAGAAATATTGTTCCGATATACACTTCTTCCTTTAAAGTTCCTGTTGAAGCTGAAGATGGTTCATTTTATATTGAAAATAGACTTGTAACTTGGCCACTATATGGTAGATGGAATCTTGACATTTTAACAGCAAATTTCCAATTATACCTATCCTCGCTTAATCAAATTAGTGAGTATTATGATGAATATAAAACAAATTTAATTTCAAGATTTTTAACCACTGGTGCTTTTAATGATTTTGACACTGATGGTAGAAAAATGGAAAAAGTACTTCAAATCTATGGTAGAAGTTTTGATGAAGTACAAAAATTTATTACAGCATTGTCTTTTATGACATCTGTAAATTACAATGTAGGAAATGATATCCCATCACAATTATTAAGAAACTTAGCATTAACTTTAGGATGGAACACAAATATTACACCAATATCTAATGAGGATTTCCTTAAATCAGTATTTGGTGAAACAAATTACGATAAATCAAATTATAGTGGTGTTGCCGTACAACCAACACCTGATGAACTAAATTATCAATATTATAGAAATGTAATATTGAATTCAGCTTTTCTTTTTAAATCTAAAGGAACAAGAAAATCAATTGAAGGTTTATTAAGAATGATTGGCGCTCCTGAAGCCTTAACTGAATTTAATGAATATGTTTATTTAGCCGACCAAAGAATAAATTTGGATGAATTTGATACGTATTGGGCTAATTTATCAGGTGGGACATCAATTACAGAAACACCAACATTAGAGGAAGGAAATGTATTTTCAATACAAGGTATTGAATATACTGGTTTCACAACAACAAATACAATCCAAAGTGTAAATCTTTCATTATCAGATTATCCAATAGATAGTGAAGGATATCCATCAGCACCAGTTGATTCGGAGAGTTACTTCTTCCAAATTGGGGGTGGTTGGTTTGAACAAACACCTCAACATAGAGGACCTGAAGTTGTTGATACTACATTCAGTGTATTCACAGGTCAAAGTACTGTATTACAAACAAGTTTACTACCACCAACTTACGGACAAATTTATTTAAATAGATTCAGAAAATTTCCATTTATGAATCTTGGGTTTGTATTGAAGTCTCAAATTGATAACAATAAAAGTTGGTATGATAATGAGGTAGGCTTAAGAAGTAATTTGGATGGAAATATTAATGCGAGATATTTTACTACCGATGACAGATTGGTGTTAAATGTCAAGAATGTTGACATATTTATGAACCCTGCTCAAGGTATTTTATATGATGTTTGGGCGATGTCTAGACAATATAATTACCCAATTCCAAACGAAGGATTAAATTATGTTCCACCAACTTATTGTGACCCTAATCCATATACTATCTACCCTGATAAAGGTGGTGTTGACTGGACAATAATTAATCCACAACCAGCACGTAAAACATTTTTTGAATTTGCTCAAACTTTTTGGCAAAATACAATTAATGTAAGAAATAGACAATATTCATCAAATGGTAAAACTGGGGGGTATCCAACATTAGAATCAATCTATTGGAAATATATTCAGTCTGAAGAATTTGCTGAAATACCTAATAACAATTTCAAGTATGATAATATGATTGAATATGTTAATGGTATGGGTGATTATTGGATTAGATTAATTGAACAAATGATACCCGCAACAACAATATGGAATACGGGTATTAAAATGGAAAATTCAATTTTTCATAGACAAAAATTTGTATGGAGAAGACAAGAGGGATGTCAGTTAGTTCCAGGTGATAAGGGTGGAAGTCAAAGTATACCACCAACAAAAGAAACTCAAGGAGGACCATTAGTTTCAACTCCACCTGCAGGATTTAGTGTTCCAACAATCAAAAATAAACCAGGTGGTGAAGGTAAAAGTGGAGGTGGAACTGGATATAAAGGTATGCCACCACTTTGTAGACCTTGTGCATTAATAACTAATATATTTGAATATGATTGTAATGTGGAATCTATTGAGTGTCCAATTTATCCTTGGGAATCTGACCCACAAGTTACATCACTTTCGGGTGTTTTAGGTAAAGTATTGAATACATATTTAGCCAATAATGGTTATGATTTAAATGATTGTGTTCAGAATACTTTAACTAGTGAATGGTATATTGAACTTAAAGTGAGTGGTGTTACTATGGTTCAGACATCATTCTTTAATGGTGTTACCTTTTCATTCGCACCATTCAACGCGCCAACAGAAACTCAGTACTTTAATGCTTTAATTTCTTCTTTGGACTCTTTGAAAAATATGGGATATGATTATTATTTAACAGACAACAATACAGTTGTTGTGTATAATCAAACTTGTCAAACGAATGACAATGGTTTGTTATTTACAATTGATATTGGTATAAACTTTCAAATATATTGTAGTTAATGGCTTGTAGTTTATTTGTAACATTAACTGGTTATACGGGTGATTGTTCAAACACAAATAGTGGTGCTTTTGGTTTAACCATTGATGGTACAGCACCTGATTACACAATTCAGTGGATAAACCCTTCCTATGGTACAATTCCATTAGGTGCTGGTGTTACAGGATATAGTGTTAATTCACTCTCAGCAGGAACATATTCATTATATGTTGTTGATAGTTGTCCTTCGGGAAATACTTATTCATTATTAAATGTTTATATTTCATCAGGTTCTTGTGTATCTATTTTAGATAGTTCAAATACATCTTGTGGATTTGATAATGGGTCAATAACCGCAGCAACTTCAAATCTTTATTTTGCGTCAACTTATTATTTATATGAACTCAATGATGGATTTATATCATCAGGAGTTACCCAAAATACTAGTTATGAATTCAATTCTCTATCTGCAGGAACTTATTATGTTATTGCTGATGATGGTGGTGGTTGTAGTGGAAAATCTGAATCTTGTATTATAAAGAGTTCATCAACATTAAATTTTGGATTATATCAGATTAATAACTCAGCTTGTGTTAATAGTCTTGGTTCTTTATATGTTACAGGGTTAACTGGAACTCCCCCATATACTTATTCTTGGTTACCAAATGGTGAAACAACTTCTTTCATTACTGGGTTAACCAATGGTTCATATTCAGTTGTAGTTACTGATGGATTAGGGTGTACAACATCTCAAGGTGCTATAATTGGACAAGTCCCAACTTTGGGTACTATTTTATTGAATGATGTACAACCATCTTGTTTTTCAGCAACTGGTGAAACAACTTTATATATTTCAGGGGGTACAGCACCTTACCACATTCAAGGTTCTAATGGTGAAATTGCAATAACTTTTTCAACAATTTATACATTTACTGGATTACCTGCAGGATATTTTTCAGTAGTAGTTACTGATGCGGGTCTTTGTCAATCAACAGCATATACCACATTATTAACACCAAGTGCATTATCTGTTGTTACAATTAATGTTACTAATTCTAATTGTAATAATACAGATGGTGAAATATCAGTATCCGTATTTGGTGGGGCTGCCCCATACACATATACGTTAATTGACTCAAGTACCAATTCACAAATAGGAATACAACCAGTTCAAAATGCGGGTTTCATCTTTACTTCATTGAGTTCAGATACTTACACGTTATTAATTAATGATTCATCAAATTTATGTCCATATTCAGGTACAGTTGTTGTTAGTAATAATGTGTTATTTACATTAACAGCACAAACAACAAGTACAACTTGTGACCAACCTAATGGTTCAGTTACTTTGGGTATTACAACTGGTGGAACAGCACCATATAGATACCAAATCAATGGATTTGATATTTTAAATGTGACTGGTTTAACTTATAGTTTTACAAATCTATCATCAGGAAATTATACAGCAATTGTAACTGATGCTAATTTATGTTCACAAACATTACCATTTACAATTACAAATTTAGGGTCTCTTGATTTTGTTTTATCATCAACAAATCCTACTTTTGGAAATAATGGTGAAATAAGTACGTTAATAACAGATGGAACTCCACCATTTACATTAAATTGGAGTTCAAATGTTAATGGCCAAACTGGTTTAACAGTGACAGCATTAACTGCGGGAACTTATGTTTTAAGTATTACGGATTCTTTGGGTTGTACACAAACAAGAAGTTCAATATTAACTGGTTTTAATTTGGTTTCATCTTTTGAAACTTACAATATATGTGAAGGGGCATTAATAGATAATGGTTCAAATGTTAGAAAAGGACCTCAACAAATGTTAATAGAAGGATTTACTGATTTAACATCAGGTGATACTAATTGTATATTAAATCAAGCTATTTTTGAAGTTGAAGTTACTTTATCAGGTGTTAGTGCGACAACGACAGCAACAACATTCTACACTGGAACAAGTATAAATGATTTCCCTGGTGATGACGATTATTATTATGCCGTAAGGTCATTATTACTTGGATTTTCAGGTATAACTGATGTTATTATTGAACCTGTCCAAAATCAAATTACAATAGCAACAATTTGTAATCCATCAGCGGAATATGTTGATGCTGAAATAATAATTGGAATAAAAATATATTACGATATAAGTTGTGAAGATACTGCACCACCAGTATTAGTACCATTTATATTTACAATCGATACTACTAAATTATCGGCAGGTTCAAGTTTAGTTGACCAATTCCAATTACCTACAGTATCAGGTGGATATTATGATTTTGATGTTGATTGGGGTGATGGAAATACTGATGTTATAACAACTTGGAATGATTCAAATACTTTACATACATATACAGCAACTGGTATTTATCAAATTACTATTAATGGTCAATTTAGTGGATTTTCATTCAATAATAGCGGAGACGTTGCTAAAATTTCATCTATTGAACAATGGGGTATATTAGAATTAGGTGATTCTCCTGGACATTTTTATGGTTGTGTTAATTTAGACTTGAGTGGAACTACAGATGTTATTGATTTGTCAACGACAACAACATTCCTCCAAACATTTAGGAATTGTACATCAATCACAACAATTAATAATGCTGAGTTTTGGGATGTATCAACAATTACAGATATGACCGAAACATTTAGAAATGCAACATCATTTAATCATCCAATTGGTTCTTGGGATGTGTCAAATGTTACAACCACATTTAGAATGTTCCAAACTGCATTTGATTTCAATCAAGATATAAGTGGATGGGATGTATCTAATTTAGTTAACGCTTTTAATATGTTTACATCTGCAACATCATTTAATCAACCATTGAATAGTTGGAATGTATCTAATATTACAAATATGTCTGGTATGTTTCAAAGTGCGTTACTATTTAATCAACCTTTAAGTGGATGGAATGTTTCTAACGTAACTAATATGAGTAATATGTTTTCAAACGCCTCTGTATTCAATCAAGATATTAGTGGATGGGATGTATCAAATGTTACAAATATGTCTGGTATGTTTAGTAGTACATTAGCGTTCAACCAACCTTTAAGTGGATGGAATGTTTCTAATGCAACTAATATGAGTAGTATGTTTTCAAATACTGCAGTATTTAATCAAGATATTAGTGGATGGGATGTATCAAATGTTACAAATATGCTTAGTATGTTTGGTAGTGCCTCAGCATTCAATCAACCTTTAAATGGGTGGAATGTATCGAGTGTAATAACTATGTTTGGTATGTTCCAAAACGCATCATCATTTGACCAACCAATAGACCTTTGGAATGTTTCTAATGTTACAGTTATGACTGGAATGTTCAATAACGCAATAACCTTTAATCAAGATATTAGTACTTGGAATATATCTAACGTTACTGATATGACATCAATGTTAGATAATTGTGGAATGAATCAAAGTAAATATGAGGCATTATTAGTTAATTGGAATTTATTACCATCATTACAACTTAATGTGATTTTTGGTGTGAGTGGAAGACAATATCAAATAGGAAGTCCTAGTGACATTGCAAGGTCAAATATCATTGGAACATACGCTTGGACATTTATAGGAGACACCGCAGTACCATAATAAAAAACCCCACCTAAAAAGTGGGGTTTAATTTTACCATATTTTTTCTTGTTTCATATAACCTAAAACACAACAATAAGCATCACTCATATCATAATTTTCTTTTTTGAGTGTATTGTTTTTTGTATAAACCCAATTTATTTGGGGCTCTCTTTTTGCAACTTGTTCCCATATTATTTGTTTCTTATCACAATCTTTTGGATGTCCACCAAATAATACGTATTTACCTTTTCCATTATCTTGAACTAACCAAGGGAAGGCATTCTTTCTTGAGTTATACGTTGATATATACTCAGGAACTATACCTAATATGTCATAGATTTCCTTTGAGATTAAAGTATTATATCTAAGTAGTGTTTGTATTGTATAAACATTATTTGAGTTCAACAGAGGCTCTTCTATGACCACATTTGTTATACCTAAATTTTTATATTCTGACAATTTAGATTTAAAAATTTCCGTTTTAAGAAATAATTCTTTAATTTTGTTGTCTTCTTTTGGTTTAACAATTGGTGATACGTGAGTTAATTCCAATAACTCTTTAGTTTCAATATCAAAAAGTGCCCAACCAATTGTTTTGGTGGACACGTCAAGACCTAGTATTTTAGGATTAGATTCAATTTTTTTGTTCATATATTAGAAATCAAATTTCACTACAAATTGTTGAATACCCGTTCTTGGATAAGGTGATTGTAGCTTAGAAACAATCATAAGTGTTTTATCAGAATCGTAAAGACCTATTTCACTTATATGAACTTTTTTGGTATTATCCCAAGTTGGATTTGATGATGCTAAAAATTCAGATTGGCCTAAATTTATTTTATATCTCATCTCATAAATTGTTGCTTGAATATCAGTTTCAATGTTACCATAAAAATAATATTCATCACCAAAATTAAGATTTGTTGTAGTACCTGTTGGCAAGTGAATATAATCAGTTAAGACATATGTATCGGCATTATCATATAAATCTTGAGTAATAACAAAAGTATTACCAGTTAACCCTGATTGGGTTAAGAAACCATTTATTGTTGAACCACTTAATTGGTCTGTAAAATCAATAATTTTCCATTCTGTTGGTTCTGGTCTACCATTACCATCAATTTTTTGACATATAATTTCAAACTTATTTGCAATAAATCCGTTTTGTACATTACAGAATTCAGAACAAATTGTACTTGCGGTAACAGCTGAATATGTCGGACAAGTTCCAGTATAACTTCCATAAGTAGTTTCCTCTGAGACTTGAACAATTGCAGAATCTAAAGAACCATCCAAAGTTATAGCACAACCACTATATGTAATTCCTGAAGTTATAATTGTTTCATCTGAAATAATAAAACTACAATCAACGACTTTAATTGTTGCACTATTTGCAGTTGTACTTGCCGAGTAACTACTACAAGTAATATCTACACAACTTTCAAATAAACTTGTTGTTAAACCAGTAACAGGAACAACATCAGGTGTCCAAGTTCCAATTGGAATATCATTTTCAGTTAATCCTGTTAAAATGGCTATTCTAGTGTCTGCTGAATAAATCTCCCAAGTAGAATTATAATAAACCAATCTTTCAGCTAAATCAAAATTTGATAAATAAAGATTTGTTGACCCACTCAAAGTATTATAATAAGGTATTGTTAAACAAGATTCATTTTCAACACATAATGTGACACATAATAAAGGATTATAATTACATTCAGTATAACCTGTTATACCTCCTTCAAAATCAATTGTAAAGTCACCTATTAATCCACCATTTGTAAAATTAATTATTAGGTCAGTACTATTATTGTTGGTTCTAATTACCCAATCATTACCATCATAAAAAATATTAGATATCAGTCCCTCGCCAAGAAAACTTCTAAATATTGGGTAACCATTCAAATTTTGGTCTGTGTTAATAAATGGATAAGCACTATAAGCGTTAGGGGATGTGTCTGGTTGTGGTAAAAACCAAAATGTGAAACCAGAATACCAACAAGGAGTAATAGATGTGTTAGCCGTAGCTAAACATGAAAATTCATCACCGAATCTTACACTAACATTTTGTGAAGATATTGGATTACAAGAAACATTAGGACCTTGAATACTTTGATAGTAATTACAATGTAATGAATTTGTAAATCCTAAATCGTTTGATAATCTGTATGTCACATAAAAATATTCTGTATTACCAGTTAAAATGCCCTCAACTGAATTATTGTCTAGACCACAAATATTTGGTGTTATTAATGAAACTTTTGGTGCTGGTAAAGTCCAATTTCGATTTGACTTATATGACATTGCCGCGAGTAATTCTTCGTCATCAATAACAATTATTTTCAAGTCAGGAAATACTTTACCAACTCTATTTGGAATATTAGGCGTTGGTGCATTAGGATTTGGATTGTCATCCCACAAATGGAAATATCTTATACCAGGGTCATTCATATCAACATTCTTTGTTGATTTTAAATAATTAACTTGGAATAATTCCAAATCTTCAAAACCTGGTGGGTCAACCCAAAATGTTTGTCCTAAACAACAATTTGGATTTTTGTGCCACATAATCCAAGGTAAATGTATTTTGAAGTTTCTACCTTGACCAGTGGTGTCATTTGTTGTATCGTCAAATGGTTGCATTGCAAACTTTTCACCATAGAATAAATCAATTGTCTGATTTGTATAATGTATAATACCAATAGCTTTTTGGTCTTCAGGTAACACATTTACAACTTCATCAAATGAATTAAAATAAAAAGTTGAGCTAGTATCAGTTTGTCCACTACTTGAAGCATAACCCAAATATTCTTTAGTACCTAAGTAATTAACTGAACCAAATTTTGTATAATCATTTGAAACTGATGAGTCTAATCCTGCAGGACTTTCAGACCAAGGAATATTCATATTCCAAATCTTAACATCAAATTGGTCTGTATAACAAACAGATTCAAAGTTTATTACATTATCATTCCAATGTCTGAATGGAGTTATACTATCGTATATTTCAGTCATTTTTGGAGGGTATATAATAGTTCTTGCATAACAATCATTACCCAAATATGAGAAGTCAGGAGTTGGTCTATCTAATGTAATTGTATTCAAACAAACTCCAACAATTCTATATGTTAAAATTGGGAAACAACTTTGTAAAGTCACTACACAATCTGGTGGTGCTGGTTGTGGACAAGCATTACTTGGTGTTGGTGTTGGACAAAACGTTGCACTAGGTGTTGGAGTTGGTGTAGGACTATCACAAGGAAATAAATTTGTGCTTGTGGGTGTTGGGGTTTGTGACACTGGGAACGATGGTGTCATTGATGGTGTTGGCGACACTGTTGGAGTTGGTGTAGGTGTTGGAAGATTTGAACAATTACAATCAACCAAACCAGTACCATCATAATAAATTGTTATTATATCACCAACGGCAAATCCTCTAACAACACTTGGATTACAACTATTAAAAACTAAATCAATTGTATTAGTACCATTCAATGTGTTCATCTGAACAACATAGTTTGAATTAATAGTGTATAAATTATTTGTTAATGCACTCCAAGTATAATAGTTGGTATCATCTATTGGAGTTCCACTGAAAAACCCTCTTTCTGCGGCAGTATTATAGACCGAATCAATAATAGAATCCATAAAAGGAACACCATATGTGTTACCCCCAATGTTATCTACATAGATTGGGTATTTTACATTTTCTTTATTTGATTGTGGTGAACCTGCAATATTTTGAGCATTGAAACTTGGTTCGAAGACAAAGTAATTTGTCGGATTAAAATTAGGTATAACATTATAACTTACTTCACTATCACCAATTTGGAAATAAGAAATATTGAAGTTACCTTCAGATAGTTTTTGTCTACCAGCATCTGTTAACCTTGTGTTTATTAAACCTGATGTATTTTTAAGAATATATCCCATACAGTATAAATATGTTAATTCATTTTTTATGATGTTATTACGTTACAACAATTACAACCAGTAATAACTAAATCAGATAAAGAAAATGTATGTTGACTATTTCCTATATAACAATCAACGAATTCATTTTTATATAAAATATCTGTGGTTGTGAGTGTAAAATCTGTGTTATTTGTTAATGAAATGTTTGACCATTCTTCATTATATGTTGTTAAATACAATGTTTGATTTTGACATCCAGGTATTGAGTTATAAGTTGAACCAGTACTTGTACCTGAAGTTGTTATTGAAATTGGAATTGTATCAATAACTAAACTTGAATTTGTAATTGCTGAAACGGAATTCAAATTTGGGGAGGATTTTACTAAATTAGAATGACTCAATTTAAAATTTATTGTCACACCATCTGATAATTTAGGAAAAACTGAAACCTTAGTTACGTATTCTTCAGTTTTTTGTGATGGTGATGAATTAATTGTTTGAGAAGTAGTGTTTAAATATATTGTATATGTTATTGGATTTTGTGGTGGGTTAAGTGTTACAAAATTTGTAAAACTTCCACCTGAAATATCTGTAGTTGTCACAACATAATTACCTTTACACAAATTTGTGAATATTGGAAATGGTTTAGATGTAATACCATTATCAATTGAATATTGATAAGGAGGATATCCATCAAATGCTGAGATTGTTATTGCTCCATCACAACCACAAATTGTTTGATTAACTGTTATCGTTGAGTTTAATGACATAAATTATTTTTATATTTTATATTCCACAAATACCATTTATTGTTGTTGTACAATAGATAAAATAAATTGTATTGGTTAGTGGTGGTCCTGATGAAAGATTTGCTGTTAAAGTAATACTATAATTTGTTGGAGAACAAGGTCCTTGCCATCCTTGACTATTCATCAAACCAGGACCACCAATTGTATTATTTATTGTTGCCCCACCAATCCAAAGTGAAGAACTATTAATACTTAATTGAGATGGACTTATGTTTGTTACATCTAAATAAACATCTAATGTAGACATATTAATACACAATATATCAAAACTTGTAACTGAAACACCTACAGGTAAATTATACGTATTCCAAACAAAATTTGGTATAAGATTTTGACCACCACAAGAAGAACCTCTATACTGATTTGGTATATTAGAACCCCAAGTTTGCCACCATCCTTCATTAATTATAAAGTTAAGAGTTGGTACACTACATATATTTCTGATTGCCGTTATTGTATAACTTGGGTACAAATTAGCATTAGATACAAACCAATTATTCAATGGTACATTACTTGCTGTGAATGTATTTGGTGGTGTTGGTAATGGATATGTTGAAACAATATCAATAGGTGGATTAAATTGAGTTACCAACTGACTTGATGGTGAACCAGATAAAATCCAATATTGATTCCAATAAATTAATTCATTTCCTGATGGGGATTTCCAAACTGGATGAATAACTCCATTATTAGTTTCAAAATAGGCAATAATAAATGGAATTTGTATTAATGTTTTAGGTGCTTGTATTGTTATACACATATTATATTCCATAAACGATGGGTTTGATGGAAGTTGTGCTAACGTGGTTGTTGTGGTTGTTGTAGGTTCAACAATTGTACAATTTATTAATAAACTAAAATCACCAAATTGGTCAGTTATCTGAACAAAATAAGTTCCTGATTCTAAATTTGTGAAGTTAGTACTTGATGAATTTAATGGTGGTATTGACCTTACAGTATTACCTTCATCATCTAATAATATCACTTGATATGGTGGAGTACCACCAGTAATTTTAACACCCAAACTTCCGTAACCACCACTAACTATTGGTGACGTTGGTTCACATATTGCACCCATAGGATATATGGTTAAGACACCACATTCATTTGATTGTAGATAGTTTAGTTGGTCATATTTTCTTGGTTCAGGACAAGTTATTGCGGCAGTTTCAAAAACATCCATCACAGCATCCAAATTAGCCCAAGTTGTACCAGTTGGACATTGTAATTCACCTAAAATATAACTTACTAAATTATTATCGTAAAAAATTTCCCATTGTGAATCTACTAAATCATAAACTATTTTAATTTCTAAATTTTGTCCACAACAAGGGTCATACCCAACATAGGATTTTCTACCATTAACATAACCACCTGGTTTAAGTGTTGTCTTAAATACACCACCAAAAGATTCAGAGGTTGCTGATAATGATATACAACTACAAGGAGAGACAGTTACAGATGTGGACATAAATTTTTAAAAAAATAAGTTTATTATACTAATCAACAATAAATACAATTAAGAATGTTTTTCTATTATACTTTTCATAACCTCTATGTATTTAATTGTTGAACTATTCTTATCGATGTAATCGAAGTAATTAATATTTTCTTTTAATTTTTCTAATGGATTTACGTTTATAAATTCACCTTTATAAAATTTTGACCTTTTTAAATCATCGGTAACTCCAGCCATATGTAAAATAGGATGTTTTTCATAAGTTGAAATAGTATCAGTTGCCCAAGAAAAACTTAAATCCTCAACTATTTTTGTTTCGTGGCTAGTTAACCAAAGATTCCATAAAACCGCCCACATATCAGCTGTCCACATTTGTATTTCTCCCGATGGGACACTATGTCTTTGATTAAATTCAAAAACATTTTTATAAAGTAATTGACAATCATTAAAAACTTTTTCCCAAAATGTGTAATCGGTATTTTTGATTAAATATTGAGCACCACCTGAGTTCTTATTATTCTGTTTTATTGTATCAACAGAAATACCAATAACATCAGCCATTAATTGAATTAAATGTCCTTTTTGTAGTGATGGGTGTATAGATTCATATCTTTCACAACAAGTCATAATATAATCATAATTGATATAACTTAAGGTATCAGATAGATACACAATATCATCTTGTAACAATTTGTTGAAATCAGGGAGTTCTCTAAAAATGATATCAGAATCGTGGTAAAAGTAACATTTCCCTAAATCAGGATATTCTTTCAACCATCTTGATAAGGCCATTGGTCTTAAACTTGGAATATATTTTTTATCTTTTCTATCATCCAAATAATGATGTACGTTAATACCAATCTCTTTTAATTTAATTGACTCATCTGAAGGAAATGTATTTCCATTAACCATAACAAACAAAACGTGAATATTTTCAGGTTTAATTCCTTTCTCAATAAAGTTTGTTGTATATATTTTTGTTTGCCAATGGAAGTAAGGGATGTCAGGATGAGCTGATACAAATACCAAATTATTGTCCATACTTTTTTATAAAAAAATATAGAGAATAATTTGACTTTATAAATAATATAGAATATCCGCAGTTCCATTAAATGTTGCATTAGCACCTAATGGTGTAATACATAACCACATTTCATCTAAAGTACCATTAACATTAGAACCAACTCTAATTTGGTTATCATCAAGTTTCGTTGTAGTTAATGCCGAAGTACCCGCTTGACCAATCAAAGAAGTCATAATGTGACCAGGGGATGTTATTGTATGTGTATTACCAGTACCCAAACTATATTGGAATGGTGAATTTGGAATATCTACCCAAGTTGGGGTATAAGATAAAGTTGGATTGAATTCCATTGTTAATAAATAATTGTCATTAGATGTATTAAGAATACTAATTGCATCGTATTGTGATGAAACCGATGTATAAGACTCCTTCAATCTATAACCAATATAAGGATATTTTTCACCAGAAGTAGCTAATGTTGTTGTTGCTGTATATGGTACTGAAACTGTTGAATATAAACCATTTAAAGCACCTTCAGAAGCTGTTTGAGAACATATCATATCAAAATAACCAGAACCAACACCAACTTGTCTTATTTCATATCTTATTGGTTGATTAGGTGAGGCCATATAAACTGTTGATATATTATTTGCAGCAGTATAATCAATAAAATAAATTGTTTGACCTGATAATACCATTCCAAATCTTAGTCTACCAACACCTAACCATTGATAATCTACAGTCATCAAATTGGTTTTAGTCCAATCAAAATTGTTGGGGTCAAATTGAGTATTAGTCCAAACAGAAGTATCTGCACTATAAGTACAAGAACCGCTCAAATATATGTTAAAAGTTATTGCACTTGTAACACCATTACTTTCCAAAAAGAAACCATCAAAAACTGAATTATATGGTGTTCCTGTCGTTGATTGAAACATACCAACCCTTTTAATAACATTAGTTTCAATGGCAAAGTTATTAAAACTAGCTTCAAATAATTGACTTTTACCTGGTTGATAAATTGGATGTGTTTTTGATTGACGTATAACTAAATCGTTATTAGCTGAAGTAGACATTCTAACTCTTGCATATTGTTGGTCAAAAATTGATGTAGCAGTTCCAGCTGTCATTTCATTGACTTGAAGTGGATTTTTATCATAAACGTGTTTGATATCTAAAAGATTAGTTACTGCTGCAGTTCTTAATCTACCAAACGCATCTAAGTTTGGGCTATCTGAGTATTTTATCGAATTATTAAAAATGTATGCCATATTATATTATCCACCAATTATTATTTCTTGCCACCAATGTAAGTGACATATAGTTTATGTTCATATCAACGTAGGAATTTCCATCAATTGTACCACTTGTTGGGGTTATTCTTATTCTATAAGAACCAGAATTACCACCTTCGTCTTTTATAGTTACTTTTAATCCATCCAAAGAATTTGGTGAAAACAGAGTTAAATCGACATCCCCCAAATAACTTATTCCATTATAACTAAAACCTGATGATAAGGTTACTGCGGAGGTAGTAATACCTGTTGTTGCCTCATAGAATGTGACACCAGTAACCGAATCAATTGTTGCGGTAAATGTTGAACCATCACTTTCACCAATTGTAAATGTGTTATTATTATATGTAAAACTCGTAACACTTGTATCTGTAAATCCAGTAACGAAACCTGAAACTGTAAAAGTCCCACCCGAAGTATTAGTAAATGTAATAGTACCTGTAGTCGCATCATAAGTCCCACCTGATATGTACACTGATTGTACTAAGTCAGTTACTTGTTGTATTGTTGCCTTAAATGATGACCCAGCTGGATTTTGTGAAGTGTCATTTGGATTTACAATATGAATTAAATCCGTAAATGTCACAGCTGTTGCAGATGTCCTATCGGTAAGAAATGCCATTTAATATTTTATTTATAAATAGTTAGGACATAAAGAAATAACCAACACCATCCATAAAAAAGAAATCCTCTAAATCCATAAATTCTTTTATATCTTCACTACAATATAATACCTTAAACTTTTCACAACCATCACTTGTTATAACTTTCACACCAATTGCAGGTGCGGAATCAAATTGAGGTGGTAAAACCATTAAATTGGTAATGGGTACTGTTGTTGATATATATGCTAATAAAATACATTGATTACCGAATACATCACAAACGTAAACAGTGTAAGGTGGATTTAATCCCCATATATTACTAAAGGAAAGTAAGTTCATATTATAACTTTATGTAGTTATAAATATTACGTATTATAAACTACCCAAACATGTGGCACAATTATCAAAGAAAGTATTTCCAGTTGATGGGAAAAAACTTCCTGAGATGTATGTAAATGTTGAACCTAAAGGTAAAGTTGGATAAGTTGATGAGTAGTACATAAACTCCCAACAATAATCATTGGTGATAGTTTTAAATATTGTTCCTGGTGTAAATGTAGGAATAGCCAAAGTTTGAATAATATATTCTGTTGGATTTCCACATTGTCTGAAAACATAATAACCTATGGCCATAGATGGTGTTGGTGATGGTGTATTTGTTGGTGTTAATGTTGGTGTAACGGTTGGTGTTGGAGTAGGTGAAACATCAGGTGTACATAATGAACATTCACCTAAATTTGAATAACCTAAAGGTCCATCAATTAAACTTATTTCATCAATACCAATAACATCCAAATTATAACCCAAGAAAGAAATACATTTTGAATTTCCATTAACATTTCCTTTAAAAATCATAAATTGGTCAATAGTACCACCTGAAGGTAATGGTATTGAATTGGTTGTATAATACATTTCACCAGTATAACAATCTTGGAATTGTTTACTATTCGGACATTTTATTTCTCCATTTACAGTATTAAATGTTACATTACCTAATATGTTTATTGGCCTTGTTACATCAGGTGTTGGTGTAGGTGTTGGTGTTAATGTTGCCGTTGGTGTTGGTGTATATCCAGTTATTGTTACATCTATAGCTACATCACCACAAGGATTACTAGGTGTTGGTGTTGGTGTACTTGTTGGAGAAGTTGTTATCGTTGGTGTAGGTGTTGGTGTTGGAATATATTCACAATCAAAAACTGCGGTAAAGTCTAATACGGAACAATTCACAGTTGGCGTTGGAGTAGGTGTAGGACAAGCTCCACTAAATACATATTCATCACATAAATCAGGACAAGTTGAAATACAAGGATAAGGTCCTTCTAATAAACAAGTACCATCCAATACTGATGACATACACCAAGTTCCTCCAGTTGTGAAATAAATAACATTACCAGTGTTTACCCCTAACCAATATGGTTGGGAATTATGTATACCAGCGTATTTGTAATTGTCATCATAACCCAATCCTGTATCACTAATACAATAATTAACAATATCGGTTTTATCTATTAGAATACAATATGGTGTACCACTACAAGTATATAATGAATAACCATCAGGACAAGTATATCCAGTTCCAGTTGTTGCCCCACTTGAAGATAAAGGAACGTCTTGACCAATAAAACTTAATGTTGTAAACAAAGTATCCGCGCTTAATTGTGAATAACTAGTATAACCACTAAGAGTTGAAACAGAACCACTATATATTTCAGCAACAAAACTCGCAGGACCTGAATCATTCAGGTTCTCCATTTCAATTATGTTCAAACCTGATGAGAAAGTATATGGGAAAACACTTAAAAATAGTGTTCCATAACCTTGAGCGATTGATGTACCTGGAAATGTTGATATTGTATCATAAATTAAATTACCATTTATTTTAAATCTAAAATAGTCATCACCTGAAATCGCGATAAAATATGTACCTGAAACTGGTATGTCTAAACAATAGGAAAATCCCACATATTCATCTTGTGGGTCAGGATTGTTAGTTGTCCATATACCCGCATTATTTAATCTACCTGTAATTGTAGTTCCAGTACCCCAAAGAGAATTTCTTAAACTAGTCGGACCATAGTATGGTGATGTAGTAAATCCTTGACCACCTGCTTGAATATTTAAAATTCTTCCACTATTATCTACTAAAAATTGAGTATTAAAAAGTAATGTACCATTCTCAGTGAATGCTGATGTTGTTGACCCAGTATTTGTTATTGGGAATGAAAGATTTGTAATGTCTTCATAAAAAATAACACCATAAGCATTATATGCTGTATTAACACTACCTGTTGTTGCAGTATAAAAAAATGAACCACCACTTGTTGCTGCGGTTACAGTATATATACAAGCATCAGAATCGATGGTTGGGGTATAACCCGATGGACAAGGACAACTCATTTCTTAAACTACTAAATTAGAGATTATTTCACAATTATTATCATCAACAACTTTTAAATTATAAGATAATTGACCATCCAAAATTGATGGAACATCAAATGAATATGTACCACCTGTTATGGTATCTACATATACACAAGTAGTTAAGGGGTCATCACATAGATAAATGTCGAAAGGTGTTGAACCTGAAACTCCATTTATAGTTATTGTTGTTGGCATTTGACAAAATTGTTTTTAATAAATATATTAGGTAAGAAAACTTTGTGAATATTATGTCTGACGATAATGAAATAATCGTAGAATTACTACGTGATATATTTGGGGATGAAAAACAACATTATGAATCTAAAGGCCAAATTAGTCATAATTGCCCCCTTTGTGATGAGGGGAGGAAAAAAGGAAATTTGGAGATAAATTATTTCCAACATCTATTTCATTGTTGGAGCTGTGGTGATACAAATGATATGCACGGCTCACTTCATAAGTTAATTAAAAAATATGGTAAAAAATCACACCTTAAAACTTATTCTGTACTAGCACCAGAAGAAAACCTACCCAAAGAAAAGAAAAAAGTTAACAAACTTGAACTACCGAGTTTTTATCGGAAGTTCAATGAGGTCTCATCAATATACCCAGTAAGAAGACAAGCATATAATTATTTAATGAATAGGGGTATTACCGATGAAATAATTGAAAGATATGGAATTGGGTTTTGTGATAATGGTAGTCACGCTGGTAGAATAATAATTCCATCTTATGATAAAAATAACAAATTAAATTACTATATTGCCAGAAGTTGGGATTTACATACAAAAGCAAAATATAAAAACCCTGAAGCTGAAAAAGATAAGATTATTTTCTTTGAAAGTTTGATTGATTGGAATAAAGATATTACTCTAGTTGAAGGAGCATTTGATTCCATATTCATCCCAAATAGTATTCCAATGTTGGGGAAACATATGAGTTCATTATTGTTTGATACCTTATATGAAAAGGCCAACAACAATATAACAATCGCCTTGGATGGTGATGCTTGGGACAATGCGGTTAAATTGTATCATGAGTTAAATGGTGGGAATTTATATGGAAAAATTAAAATAGTAAAACTACCTTTGGATAAGGATATTGCCGATTTGAGGGGACAAATAAATGAATATTATATTGAAATAAAATGACAGATTTATATAAAGTAAGAGATGAAATACTAGAAATAGTTAAAAAAAGACAACAAGAATTACAATTAACTTTTGAAGAAGAAAAACACCAATACACAATGTTGGATAATAATTCTGTATTGAAAGATGATTGGTATTCTGTATCAAAAATAATAAAAAAGTATTATGATGAATTTCCAGCTGAAGAAGTTGCGTTAAAGAAAGCCAAAGGTGATATTGAAGAACAACAAAAATTGTTAAAAGAATGGGCTGGAGCTGGAACATACTCAACTAACTTAGGTAGTAGAACCCACTTTTTATTGGAACAAAAATCCCTTGATATGTTTAATATTAAGAAAGAGGTTAGACAACCAATTTTTGATTGCGATTTTGAACAAATATTAAAGAGTGATAGAATGGTCAGTGCTGGGATTAAATGTTTGGAATTGATGAAAGAACGAGGTGCTGTATTATTAGATACGGAAATGGTATTAGGTGATAATGAATTATGTTATGTAGGACAACCAGATAAAATGTGGTTAATTGAGAATAAGGAAAAGAGTCAAATTGGGATATTTTGTACAGATTGGAAAACCAATAAGGTTAAGAACTTTGAATCCAATCATTTTACAAAACCGATGAAATACCCCTTCAATAAATTACCCAATAATGCTTTAGGTCACTATTATGTTCAATTACCATTATATTTAAGATTATTATTTAAAATGTTGGAAGGAAGTAAGTATGAAAAAATTGGACTTTTTGGAGCAATTATAGTATTGTTGAAAGAAGATGGGACATTTGAAGAGTTTAGAATTCCTATGAATGTAATTACTCAAGTTTTTAATTTAAAATTAGATTTATGACACCACTACAAGAATTATTAAATTGGGTTGACCAAGAACTAAGATTAGATGGTTATGAACATAAAGAAATTATGTTGAAAATACTGGAACTGAAAGAGAAGGAAGAAAGAATGGTTGTTGATGCTTGGCAAGATGGAAAATTATCTGAAATTGGATATTCTGATACATTAAACGGAAATGATTTTTATAACAATTTAAATAAAAAATAAATGGACTTAGTAATCACCAAAAACACAAAAACAAATCACAACAAACCTGATACGGATGAGTATTTAATAGAAACTTTAAGAACGAGAAAGAAATACTATTTTATTTATGATGGTATAAAGTTCGTATCTGACAAAGAAATAATTGGTGTTGAACCAAAAACATACAAATTAATTTATAAAAACAATAACTAAAAAAATGGAAAACCAAAAATTAGAATCAGTTGAAGTCTCAGTCTATGAATCTTATACTGCCTACACAAGAAAAAAACCATTGATAATTAATATCGTGGATTACCCTGAATTAGAAGGAATGAATGAAGATGAAATCCAAGAATACATTCTTGAAAATGGTAATAGTATGAAACCTATAAACAATGATGTTTATGAAAATTTATTAGATGAACTAACAAACCAAGATATAGATTGGGATAAATATGATAATGAAGATTTTAATATAATTGTAGAATAATATGGATAATTTATTTAATGAAAAACCAAATATTGATTTGAAAAAACAACCTACAGTAAGTTGTGAAAAATGTGGGTCAATATATTTCAAAGAAGTTACATTGATAAAAAAAGTATCAAAATTGTTACTTGGTACTCCTAATGATACTATGGTACCATTCCCAACATATATGTGTAATGATTGTGGACACGTAAATGATGACTTTAGATTATTTGATGAAGATAATAAAACAAATTTAATATCGTGATAAAAACTTTAGTACACTTCTCAGATTTACATTTGAGATTAATAAAAGACCACGATTTATACAAATCAATATTGATTGATATGTTTAATCAATTCAAAGATATTAAACCTGATAGAATTGTCTTCAGCGGGGATTTAGTCCATAGTAAAAACCAAGTCAGTCCAGAACTTATTGAAATGGTTAGATGGACATTAGATGAATGTTCCAAGATTGCAAAAACAATCATCATTGTTGGAAATCACGATATGCTTGAAAACAATTTATCAAGATTGGATACATTAACCCCCATCATTGAATCAATGAATAATGATAACATTGTCTATTATAAAGATAGAGGTGTTTATACTGATGAGAATATTGATTGGGTTGTATATTCTTTATTTGAACACAATATTCCCCCAACAATTGAGAAATCTAATAACCTTAAAATTGGATTGTTTCACGGACCTATTATAGGGTTATATACAGACATTGGATATAAGTTTGAGACAGGATATGAGGTGAGTAAATTTGAGGGATGTGATATCGTTCTATGCGGAGATATACACAAGCGTCAAATTATTTATTTGGATAAAACTCCAATAATTCAAGTAGGCTCAACAATCCAACAGAACTATGGGGAGTCAATTAAGAAACACGGATTTGGAATTTATAATGTGGTTAAGGATGAATATTCATTTGTTGATTTGGATAATCCAAAACCTTTTCTTAAATTTGCAATAAATTCATTTGAAGATATAATTGATGGAAAAGAAAAACTCACTAACGCTTAACAAACAAACTCAAAAAGATTTAACTGATTATTGTAAGTTAAACAATATTGAAGATGTTGAGATATTTTTCCAACAATGTTTCAAACAAGGATTTGATATAAAAAAATATGGATTAATAGGAGAAAATAATGAGAGAGTTATCGAATACATTGAAAAGGAAGTTCCGATTGAGGTTATCAAATATGTTGAGAAGGAGATTATCAAGGAAGTCCCCATCGAGATTATTAAAGAGATTGAAAAGGAAGTCATTGTTGAGGTAATAAAAGAAGTCCCAATTGAGTCGAAAATTTTTGTACCAAATGAGGTTATAGTAGAAAAAATTGTGCAAGTTCCAGTTGAAGTTGAGAAGATAGTGGAAAAAATTGTACAAGTTGAAAAACCAAATGATAAGATGGGAATGCTACAAGAGACATTGATGAAACTAAGAAAAGAGATTGGGGAGAAAGATAAAACAATAACTGAATTAAATAACAAGATTGAACAACTTGAAAAATTGTTATCCAATACTGGTGCTGTATTTATGAAGGGTTCAAATTTATTAAATAACTTATGACAGCAGTAGAATGGTTAGCAAATGAAATTGATGGTTTAGATACAGCCATATCTTATGATTTTTTTCAAAAAAAAGTACAACAAGCCAACGAACTTTTTGAGCACCAGATAAAAGATGCTTGGAAAGATGGAGCTTATGGTGGTGGACAATTTACAACTACATTTGATAATGCAGAACAATACTACAATGAAACCTATAAAAACGAAACAAAATGACATTGGAAGAAATAAAAAATAGAATGGAATACTTAGACGATATATTTTCAGATATTGGTAGGTGTGGCTATACTGATGATGAAATTGAAACTCAACAAGCTGAAATAGCTGAAGAGTGGTTAAAGTTAAATGAAATGAAAAAGAATCTTGAAAGTCAAATTAAGTAATAATAACATAGAAAATAAAATGACAGCAGTAGAATTTTTAATTAAGCAGATATTTAGCGAAGAAGATAAATCATTTTTAGAGTTTTACAATGGTGAAATTCAACGAGCTAATAAACTTTTTGAACAACAAATTAATGATGCTTTTAATGCAGGAGTAAATAGTGAAGATTATTATTATCCTAATTCAATGTTTACAGAAAGTGAAACCTATTACAATGAAACCTATAAAGAAGATAACTTATAATATTTATTGAAAAAATATTATGAAAAAAATTGTAAGATTAACTGAATCAAATTTAATTAGATTGATAAAAAGAGTAGTTAATGAAAACGAAGAAAGTTTAAGAACTAAAATAAGTAAAGAGAGGCAAGGAATTGGTAATTTTGATAAAACTAAGGACTATAAAATTAAAGTTCTAAAAAGATTTCCTAAATATTTGATTGATATTCATGATACTGCAGTTAATTATTGGGAAGATACTTTAGAGTCTTTTCCGTACACAAAAGAAGAATTAGATAAAGATAAACAGATTTACTCAACTCAAGAATATGTATCTAAATCTTTTATAGATAGTATTACAGATAAAATATATGAAAAATCAGATATAATATTATGTGAAGATAAACAAGGTAAACTTTGGTTGTTAGATGGACATCATAGATTAGTTTATGATAGAATGAATAACCGAAATTCTAAAGTTTATATTATACCTTTTGAAGATGTTGTTGAAATACAAGACACTTTCTATTCTGGAGGAGATGATTAAAAAACAATAAAAATTAATAATATGGCAGATAGAAGAAGTACAGAAATATTTGAAAGAATATTCGAAGTGTTGGCAAACAATCCAGTTCAAGAAAACATTGATATTGCCAATGAAATGTGGTCAATGATTGGTGATTATGATATTCCACTCAGTAATTTGGAATATGAAAATCTAATAACACTTGGTTTGGCGAGTGTTGATGAAGATGGTGAAATAAAATATAAAGAAGTTTCATATTAACATATTTATAGTTAAAAACATATGGAAAAGTTAATAAGAAGAATCTTAAAAGAAATTAGAGAAGAAAATCCCCATCATCAACTTAAAAAGTTTTTGGAAGATAGGATTAGTTTTGAAGGTTATGATTTGGATAAAAATCCACGTAACAAAATTAGTCAATTATATGATGTTTTTGAAGATGAATATGGTTGGGCTATCAAAAGAATGGGTGAAAGAAAAGCTATAATTGAATGGTTACAAGGATTACCAAGTACAATTGATATTCCTTATTATTATGATGAAATCAGTAATTTATTGTATGCTTTAGGTTTTGATGAGGTCAAAGAAATGGAAGATGATGAAGTTAGTGAATTTTATTATGATTTAATTGCAAAAACTATTCTAAAAAACAAGTAAATTAATTAACATTTAACTTTTACAAAGTCCCACTATTTTTAACTAAAAAAGATAGTGGGATTTGTTTACTTTGTCAAAGACAATTCTGACCAAGTTAAAATAGGGTACACAAAAAGAGATGTACAAAAGAGGGTAAAAGAGTTGAATTCACCAAATTTAAGTGTTATTCTTGAATTTGAGTCAAAGTACCCCACCCAACTAGAAAAAGCCTTACATTTTAGATTCAAACAACATAATATTGAGAGGGAGTGGTTTAATTTAACTGACTTCACTATTGATGATTTGAAAAATATTTGTCATATTTTGGATGAAGGAATTTGTATAATAAATGATAAAACAAAAATAATTTAACAATGGAAAACGAGTTAACAGAAAAATTAATGAACTCCAAAAGAATTATGGATATCGTATCCAAGGGAGATACTATTAAGAAGTTCCCAATCTCAAGTCAAGGTGGACCATTCTTTTACGTTGACAAATCTGAACCAAACCCAGTGTTAAAAAAATATGAAGTCCCAGTGGGGTTAGTTGAAAAATTCAGACAAACATTTGGAGATGAAGATGGTAATGTCGGACTTTATCTAACTGAAGAAGACATAAATAATTTTGTAAAAACAAATGAAATTCCAAAAAGAATAGTAGAATGTGTTCAATGTACTCTTAATCGTCTTGGAAACGATTTTACAATAACGCCAAAATTAATTAATCCTAAAGATTTAAGTGTTACTTGGGATATATTAGGTGATAATGGTTTAAAATATAAAATTTCAATAAACATACAAAAATAATACTCAATAAACGAAAATAAATTTTAATATGAAATTAAAAGAATTAATTAAGAATGAAATTATCAAAGGAGATGAATTATCAGTAATGATTGATTTATTAAAAGAATGTGAGGAATTGCAAAATTGTGATGAATTAATTATCATAAAAGAACCAGTGTTTCTTGATGAAAATGGGAAAACAAAGATGGTTCAAACTTTTAAGGTTGACGATAATAACTCTTTTAAAGGTAAATGTTATCTCTATTCAATTGGGTTAACACCTGAAATGTTTGACCCAAATAAAATTAATGATTTGGTTAAAGATGGTGCATCAATCACTCCTGCAATAGTTGACCCATCAACATTGACATTAAAAAAGAAAATTATCATAGAGTTTGAACCTGAAACATTACAAGACGAAGCAATTTATGGTCTTGGAAGTCCTAGTATGATTGAGGATGCTGAAAATGAAAAAAATAAAAGTATAAGAAAAAAATTACATCAAACACTAGATAATATTTTGGATTCACCACAAGATTATCAAATTAAAGGTGAAAGGGGTGTAATGATTAGAGGGGTGTTTGAAACCAAAAAAAATGATGAGGTAGAATTAACTCAGATGCCACTTTGTTCAATGTTAATTCCACCTGAATAAGGTAGTAAATATATCGAAGAGTTAGGTCATAAAGGAATTAATGTTACAAGACAAGAAATAAATGAATTTTTAAATAAACATAAAAAATAAATTATGATTTGGTTATTTAAAGTTGATGAAGTTTTTTGGAATGATAAACCAAAAATAAATGACTACTTTACATTTGACACTAATGATAATGAGTTTGATGTAACTAAATATGATATATCACTTTATTTCCCGACAGCAGATTACTATTTACATAGCGATTCCAACTTGGAAGAAATATATCAGTTGAGATATGTTGGTACTCAAAATCCAATGAGAATATTAGTACCCAAAGACAACGAAATTTATAATATGATTAGAGAATTTCACATAAACATACAAAAAGATTAAACTTATGAAAAACATTTTAGTAAAAATTGGATTTAGAATAGCAAGTTGGCTATACAAACAAGGAATTATCGCACCACAACTTTTATCCCACGAAGATGGAACTTCTGTTAGAAACATTAAAATTCTTACTCCTGAAGAGAGTGAACAACTTAAAAACAATTTAGCATGATTACAATTCAAATTTTAACTTGGTTTGTTATGGCCTATGGGTTCACAAACATTATGGTTTATGGAAGTATTTTTCAAGGATTAAGAGATACAATTAAAGGTTTTGGGAATCACCCATATTTTCCACTTAACTTCCTATTCAAATTTATAGATGGTATTTTGTCCTGTGTAATGTGTTGCTCAACATGGATTGGATTTTTTATTGGATTGGTTATTTGGTCACCAAATTATCATTTATTTGGAATGCCGATTTACACATCTTGGTTTTTTGATGGATTAATTGCATCAGGAGCAGTATGGGCAATCAATGCCATTGTTGAATATTATGAAGAAAATAGACCATCTAAATGAAAAAAGTATTAGAGTTATTTGCTGGTAGTCGTTCTATTGGTAAAGCCGCAGAATCACTTGGAATGGAAGTATTTTCAGTTGATTGGGAACAATATGAGGGGATAAATTTATCAAAAGATATTGGTGAATTAACAATGGAAGATGTTCCATTCACCCCTGATATTGTTTGGGCTTCACCAGATTGTACAACATATACAATTGCTGCAATATCACACCACAGAAACGGAACTGAACCCAAAAGTGAATATGCAAAAAAATGTGATATGGTTAATCAACATTTTATTTCATTGATAAAACAATGGTTAACCATTAATCCAAATATGGTATTCTTTATTGAAAATCCAAGGGGTATGTTAAGAAAGATGCCTTGGATGTTAGAATTCACAAGACATACAATATGGTATTGCAAATATGGTGATGAAAGAGCCAAACCAACTGATATATGGACAAATAGTACAACTTGGATAGCAAGACCTGTTTGCAAGAATGGTAATACGGAATGTCATCACCAACCAGCACCAAGGGGAAGTAAAACTGGAACTCAAGGTAGAAAAGGAAGTTATGAAAGAAGTAAAATACCTGAACAACTTTGCAATGAAATATTAACATCAACATTATGAAAGTATTAAATCTATATGCAGGTATTGGTGGGAATAGAAAATATTGGGAAGATGTTGAAGTAACAGCGGTTGAATATAATGAAGAAATCGCAAATGTATATCAACATTTTTTCCCCAATGATAATGTTATTGTTGATGATGCCCACGAATATCTTGCAAAGAATTGGAGAAACTTTGATTTTATATGGAGCAGTCCCCCTTGTCAAAGTCATAGCAAAGTTAGGATGATGGCAAGCAAGGGTGGAAGTTATGATTCAGTAATGCCAGATATGAAATTATGGGCGGAGATAATCTTCTTACAAAACTTCACAAAGAATACCAATATAAAGTTTGTTGTTGAGAATGTTAAACCCTATTATGAACCATTTGTTAAACCATCATTGAAATTGGGAAGACATTTATTTTGGACAAACTTTGATATTCCAATTATTGATATTAAGGATGGTTTGACCCATAATGAGAGGGGAAGTTCAGAGAAGGGTTATTTTGATTTGAGGGAGTTTAAATTAAAACATAGGAAAGACCAAATTATTAGAAATTGTGTTGACCCCAATGTTGGAAAATATATATTTGACATTGTTAAAAAAAATAATTATGATGGAGAAAAAATTGGTGAGATTTCCCAATGAAAGTGAGTTCATTGAAATGGAAATCAATATGGATGAATTTGATAATGATAAAACATTTGAACAAGAAATGTTTGGATGGTACAAAGGAATTTACATTTCAATTAAATTATAATGGAACTAATAACAACTTATATTTGTAAATTATCTGACACTGGTGTTCACGATAATATATTTGGTGGAACAATACTTGGATTGATTGACCAAAGTGCTGGTGCTTATGCCGCACAGATATGTGATACACCAAGAATGGTGACAGTTAAAATTGATGAATTGGTTTTTAAGAATCCAGTTAAAGCTGGAACAATTATAAAAATATATGGTAAAGTTTTGGAATTTGGTAATACTTCCATAACTTTATACATTGAAGTTAGAAAACATAATGTTTACACTGGTAAACAAGAGGTTGTGGTTTCAACTAATATCAAGTTTGTTAGAATTGATGAAGAAGGTTATCCAATTCCAATCTCGGAAAGAGTTAAGATTAGATACAATGAAAGAATTGAAAAATATGGTAAAGGATTATTAAACCCTGATGAAAGATAAATTAATATGGAAGATTTTGATTCATTAAATGAAAAACAATTGGAATCCCTTGAAAGGGGACTCTCCGATTTAAAAAATAATAGAGTTATGACAAGTGATGAGTTTTGGAAGGAATTGTTATCAAAAAAAGAACAACAAGTACTAATTGATGAGGCTTATGAGAATTATTGTAAGTCATTTGAAAATCAAACACTAATTGAACAATACTCTTTTGATACAGACCCAATGACTCAATTTATGTTCATCAACAAATGTAAAACAGATTCTGAGTTCTCTGAGAAATGGGGTCTAACCATTGAAGAACGAGAGTTGAGTTTGGAAGAACGATATGATTGGTTTATAAAAACATATAACACAAATTTAACAAGAAGTAGTAATCAATATAATATGGAAGATATATTGAGTAGTAATAATTGTTCAAATAAACTAATCACAATATCTTATCACGATAAAACAATAGAAAGTTATGAAAGTTAAAATTAATGAAAAATGGTTTGAGGGAAGATATAATGATGAGCGAAAATTTATTATACCCCTATCTGAAGAGCAAGATATTATATTTTTTTATAAATGGCAAAAAAAACATAATAAGTTTGGTATGCCAAAATCAGATTACACAGAAGATATTGAATATAAAACAATATGTGAGTCTGGTACTTTAATTAGTTGTTACCCGATACTAAACCTAAATGAAGATGAGGTTTGGTTAAAATTTGATAGTTATAAACCAATTGAATCTTATGAATGATAAAATTTTAATTGGAAAAAAAGGGAAATCTGATAATGGTTATGTTTTTGCTGCTTACATTAAAATATTAGAACTACAACTCCCTATAAAATTCGTCCGACTTGATGAAAAAGGTCAACCAATCTTTATTAAAATAAACAATAACGAATTATGAAAATTAACATTGATGGAAATGATTTACTCAAACACTTAACATTTTGGCATAATAAAACCGATGATGAGTGCATTGAGTTGGCAACCAACGAATTTGGATTAGATGCTCAAGAAGCATTAATGAATATGCTTGAGAGGGATTTCTGTACCCAAGTAAACAATAATATCATTGAAGATTTAAAAAAATGGATTAACGATTATGAATAAAAGAGATATTATAGAATCAATGTTGAATATGGAAGACCCAATTACCAAACAACATTGGATGAGTTGGGATAAAGGTGATTGCTCAGAAATAGGATTGTGTGAGATATTATTAGCACAACTTATTAGAGAACATAAAGAAGCAAATGAACTATATTATGATACAGACTACGATAAAATAACATTAAGATATGAATAAAGAACAACAAACACTCTATTCAGAAATTGAAACACTTATTATTAAGTGGAATATTGATGGAACTAAAACTGCAGGTTCTCTCACTAGAGATATAATGAAACTAATAGAAAGTAAAAATGAAAATCAATAAAGAAGAACTATATAAACTCTATATGGAGTGGGTAGATGGAGTTGCCGAAGAATGTGATTGGAAAACTTCATTTACACCAGAAGAAATAGTTGGAGCAATCTCTACCATTTTAGAAAATAATCCACAATTATATGAGTAAAGAAGATACATATTCAATACCTATTTACGAAAACGGAGTGAAGACAGAATGGAGTGTTGATGGAATAATTGGTGATGAGAAATACTTTAAATTATTAGAGTTGGGTAATGGGAAAGATTTACCTGATATGATTAACACAACAACGAAACAATAGATTAGTATGAACAAACTAGATAAACTAATAGAATGGGTTAGTTGGGAAACATCCACACACTACTGCATTTCTCAATGGGATGTAGCCTCTTCAATTAAAATCAAATGGATTAAAAAAAATGAACAAACTAGATAAACTAATAGAATGCGGTGCTGAACTAGCACGTAAGCATGAAGAAAAGAGTGATGAAATATTAAATAATCCTGATGTACCGCAGGAATTAAAAGATATCATTATTGAAAGTAGAATACCTGATGATAAGATAGTTGATTTAACAGGAGGTAAAAGAATAAAATATATTAATCCCAACACATTCGAAATTGAATATGAATAAACTAGATAAAGATTACACAGCACTCCTACAAGACATACTTGATAATGGAGTTACAAAAAAAGACAGAACTGGCACTGGTACTATCTCAGTATTCGGTAGACAAATTCGTCATCGAATGAGTGATGGATTTCCATTATTAACTTCCAAAAAAATGTATTTCAAAGGTATTGTAACCGAACTTATATGGTTTTTAAGGGGTGATACAAATATCAAATACCTTGTTGATAATAATTGTCATATATGGGATGGGGATGCTTATAAGAGGTTTTCTCAAATTAGAAAATCCATGTTAATGTTAAAACCACCTGCATCGGAAGATAAATTAAGAGAATATATTGAGTGGTATGAGCAAGTAACAACACAAGAAGAATTCATTAACAAAATCAAAACAGATGATGAGTTTGCTCAGAAGTGGGGTGAACTCGGCTCCATCTATGGTAAGCAATGGAGAAGTTGGAATAAAAAGAAAATGTATCTATCGACAGATGGTTCATACGAAAACATTTATGATGAGGCTGACCAAACAGTTATAGACCAAATTGCAAACCTAATCAACGACCTTAAAACAAATCCAGATTCAAGACGCCTACTTGTGTCAGCTTGGAATGTTGGAGAATTGGATTCAATGACACTTCCACCTTGTCATTATGGATTTCAAGTTTATACAAGAGAGTTGAGTAATGAGGAAGTTGCATTTGAAGCAAATAAAAGAGGTTTTAATCTTAAAGGAATGACTGTAATGGGTAAATTATTGATTGACCCTAAAGAAGTCAAAGAATACAACTTACCAACCAGAGCAATCTCTTTAATGTATAATACCAGAAGCCAAGATTTACCATTAGGTACGCCATTCAATATAGCTTCTTACGGACTTTTATTAACAATACTTGGTAAGATGGTTAATATGGTTCCAGATGAATTAATTGCTAATATGGGTGATTGTCATATCTACTTAAATCAAGTTGAGGGTGTGAAAGAACAGATTGGTAGAGCAATGACCACTGAAGAAAGAATGGATTGGTGGTTTAAGAATTGTAAACCGAATAAAGAAGTTTGCGATAGTGTTGATGAAATGCCTGACTATGGTAAACACACTATTTTTGATTTGTGTTTACCAAGAACACCAACACGAACAAGAGAACCATATCCCCTACCAACATTAAAGATTAATTCAGGTAATGAGAATTGGCATTTGTTAGAGTTAGATGAAGTATTGAATACAATAGACCCAGACATTACATTCAAGGTTGAAAACTATCAATCACATCCAACAATTAAATTTCCATTATCAAATTAAGAATATGAAAACAATCAAAATTAGATTTATCTATTATCCAAATCGTGATAGATACACTATCCAAAGAAAAACTTTATTTGGTTGGAAAGATATTACACGTAGAATAGATTTTGGGTATGGTAGTGGTATTGAGTATTACGCTGGAAGTACAAAAGAAGATTTATTGAATGTTGTATTGGATGATTATTATATAGTTAATAAAAAACATATTAGAATTGTTGAATATCCCGAATTAAAATTTTATTAATATGAAAACAGAAACATTAAAAAAACTAATACAAAATGTCTTTGATAAAACAGATGACAAAGAAGAAATATATAGTGAAATTATGGCGTTGATTACATTATACGAATTAGATGAACCAGAACCAAAATTTCTAAACAACGCGTTCCCCTATAAAACATTTGAAAATCCATATTACATTAATTGTATGTGTAATCCATTGAATGGTGGTGATGGAATCTGTAATTGTACAAAAGGGGGACAGTATTATTCAACAACAACAATATAAAAACAAATGGGAATAGTAGAACATTCAAAATTAGAATTACAAATGGCTGGATACTTTGATGAAGATTCAGATTATGGTGGAGCTTTAGGTGATGCCGTTATGGAACTTATTGAAGTATTTGCCAAACAAGGACATTCAGGTATGTCAGCATCAATGGTAAGAGCATTATTTGCAAAATTAGGAAATTATGAACCCCTATTACCAATCACAGGGAAAGATGAAGAGTGGGGTGATATAAGAGATTATAGTAATAATCCTTATTATCAAAACAAAAGAGAAAGTGCTTTATTCAAGTATAGTGATGGTAGTGTTCATTACATAAAAGCTATTGTTAAAAGAACTCCTGATGGAATTACTTGGACTGGTCCATTATATCTTACAAGAGAAGATGCTATTAATTGTGTAGATAGAATTGGTAGTAATTTAGAAATCAAAGGATTTCCATTCATACCAAAGACATTTTACATTGATGTATTAGAAGAAGAAATTGAAAAGGATGATTGGATTATGTGGTGTAAAGACCCCTCTCAATTAGATGAAGTTTGGGAATACTATAAAAAACCTTATTAATGAATATGAAAAAACTATTATTTTTATTATTAGTCATTTTAATGACATCTTGTGTTGACCAAGTAAATAGACAAAAACATTTGGAAAAATTATATCCAAATTGTAAAGTTGAACCAGCAACAGGATTAGTTCAACAAAACGGATTTGATTTTATTGTAATTGATTCAACAAACCAAATCATTGCTGTAAACTTCTATATGTTCAGTGAAACAAAAATATGGTCATTAAGAAATATTAGATAAAATTATTAATCAATATTTATTTGATAAAAATCACAATGAGAAATATTATAAAAAAAATATTGAGAGAAGAATCTGAACTAAACGAATTAAAACGTTTAGTTGATTCATATCAACCAAATAATGTACAATTAGCTTTAATAATGTCAGAAGGATTTGGACTTAAAAAAGAAGTTTTAGAACTTATTCTTAATCGGATATTAGAAGAAATTAAAACATTAGTTGAAGAAAATCCTGATGAATATAGTGATGAAGTTTTAGATTTGATTGAATATGTTAATGAGATTAAAATAAATAAGATAACAGAAAATTTTAGTAAAAGTACTAAATATGTTATATATGTTGACGTTTATTACTCTAATTCAACTGAAGAAGATTTTGATTCTTTATTTGGAGAAATTGAGTGGGACTTTCAAAAATTAACTGGAGAACGTCTTATGTTAGAGTTAACAAAAATAGATTAAAATTGGTAATATGAATACATTTGTAGTTGTCAAAGAATTGGAAAATGGTTATATTATAATGGCACCAGATGGTGAAACTAGTTATATAACAGAAGATACTTATCAAAAACTAAAATCCAAAGGTAAAATATAGTGAAAACCTACATTCACGTTAATCAACATCACATCCGTTCCAATAAAACAAAAGGAACGGATTTACCTGTTATAACAATCAAACAAGGTAAAAAGAACACCTATTGTAATGAGGTTGAAATATTGGGACCCAGTAAGATTATATATGGTGGTGAGGGTTGTGATGCAAAACCAATCTTATCTTGTGGTGCAAGGGTGGTTATTGTAACTGAATCGGAGATTAATATTATTAAATGAGATTTGACAATCCAAGGTTGATTTTCTATATTATCTTAAATTAACAATTTAAAATTTACAAGACAATGATAGTTTATGAATACACAATGAAGGGTAATGATAAACCCATCCATTATTTAACTCCATTTGAAAATATGGCCGAAACTGATTGTGATGATTGGATAATAATATGGGAAGCTGAAGTTGCCCCTATTGAATTCCAAAATGATGAATCAGAGGAAAAAACAAAAGAATGTAAAGATGCTGGATATTCTTATTGTCAAGGTATTGGGTGGGTTAAACTTATTAATCAAATAAACAAAATTAATTTAAAGAAGGGACTATGATGACACTTTTAAAATTCACAATTAATAATGAACCGATTTATATAAATCCAGGAATGATATTATCATTAAGTCCAAGAGAAAATGGAACTGAAATAACAACGATGAATCCTAATGAATTCTATCACGTTGACCAAAATATTGAAACAATAATTCAACATTTAAAAGCATATTCAATAACTAAACAAATAATTAATATTACAGATGGGAAAGGCTAAAAAAGAACACAGAAAAAAAGTTGCAAAAAGAAATGAAAAAATTGCTGCAGAAAAGAAAAAATTCCAAAAACAATACACACAATTGTTGGAACAAAAATTGAAAGAATATCAAGCAAAATTAACTGAAAACGAACAATTAGAAAACGAGTTGAAAGTTACTCTAGGTGGACAAGAACTTGGATTTTCAGTTGTTGACCCAAGTGAATTGGAAAACAATACTGAACCTGAATCACAAAATGAAAATTGAATTTGATAATTGTCCAAAATGTGGGTCTGAAATAAAACGAGAGGACAATTCTCTTCACGTATGGGAAATGGAGTATCAATGTGGACTTACAATGGTGGGCGCTATTGATACTCAAACCCACGGAGATGAAATTGAAATAATTTCTGAGTGTTCTAAAAATTAAAACAAATGGTAAATAGAAAACTGAACGGCTTTTTTGTCTATGTGTTGTTAGCAGTAGTGTTTTCTTCTTGTGATGTAGAAACTAAATTCCCTAATACCCAATCAAAATTTGTAGTAAAAAGAATTCAAACTAACAAAACAAAAGGAACTAATCTTTACTTAGTCGAGCCTATTGATAAAATGGATTTGAATATGAAAGGAACTTGGTTTGTGGATAGTGTTGGCAGGTTCAATCCAGGTGATACATTGTCTTTTCAACATTACCGCTAACAAAAATATATACAACTCACCCCCAAAATCAATTAAAAGATTCACAATGGATTTATTCAATCCACCAATAGAATACAATTACAATTATATGATTAAAGATATAGATTTTACCAAGTTTGATAATCCATACATCCAGGTAATATGGGAAGATTATGCTGAAAACTTTACACAAGAAAAAATAAAGAGCATCAAACATTACTTCCAAAAAAAATACAATTCAACCAATGTTAATGTAATTACCAAAACAAAAATATCAGAAACAACCAATCACTCGGTTGATGTTTCCTTTAATATCTTGGATAAAAATTATCAATATGAATTGGTAAAATCATATCTTGATTCCAAAAATCAAAATCAATTATCTGATGAAATCTTTAATCTAGATAGAATTGTTGATAATAGATTATTGACAGATGAAGATATTACCCCATTCAAAAAATGGTATATCAAAAATATTGAATTCTCCAATTTCTTATCTTATGGACAAAATCAAAAAATAGATTTTGAAAAATGTAATGGAATATCGGTTGTTGAATCTGACCCACCAAATTTTGGTGGAAAGACAGTTTTAACCGTTGACCTATTGTTATTCCTATTCTTCAATGAAACCACCAAGACAACAAAAGCTGAAGAAATCTTTAATAGATTCTCAACTCAAGATAAAGTCCACGTAAAAGGTGAAATTATCATTGATGGGGATGAATATGTAATCATTAGAAACATTGAAAGAAAGAAGAAGAAAGATGATACTTGGAATGTAAAAACCGAATTGGATTTTTATAAGAAATTATCCGATGGGTCATTACAAAACTTCACTGGTGAACAAAGGAGGGAAACAGAGAATTTCATCAAAACATCAATTGGGACAAAAGATGATTTCTTGATGACAATCTTAACAACAGCAACAAATCTTGAAGATTTGATTGACTCCAAACCAACAGCAAGAGGTCAAGTATTATCAAAATTTATGGGGTTAGACTTTCTCAAAAAGAAAGAAGAACTTGCAAAAGAAATATATTCTGACTTCTCAAAATCAATGTTGTCAAATGTATATTCTAGTGATAAATTGAAATCAGATAATGATGGTTATAATTCAAGAATACAAGAATTAACCACAGATAATATAACCCAACAAAACAATCTTATTGATGTTCAAAACAGAATAATCAAAGGACAAGAATATAGAGATGGATTATTAAAATCCAAACACACGGATATTGATGTTGAAATCTCCAATATTGTTCCTGAACGTATTGAAAGTGAAATTATGGGAATAAAAACCCAAAAACAAAGTGTTGAAAGACAATTAAAAGAACTCAAGGTAGTTGAACCTACAGAGTTTTACTCGGAACAAGAACACGACTGGATAAAAGATGAACACAAACTATACTACAAAAAGATTGTTCAAGTTGAACAAACAATCAATTCGATTGAAGAACTAAAGTCTTCAGTTGATGGGGGAATTAAATGTGAACATTGTGGAATTGAATTAATAACCGCATCAATAACTCAAAACAAGATAGCAGAACTTGACTATTATAATATTCAAAAAGTCGAATTTGAGGGGTTAATGTCTAATATAATAGACAGAGAAGCTAAGTATGTTCTATTGAAAAAAGAATTTGATGAGTATGAGAAAAACAAACTTATCAAAGAAAAATATGAACTTACAATTGAGGGTTATGAGATGAAAATCAAAGGGTTGGAAGATAAGTTGGAAAAATTCAATTTGTTACAGGATAAAATATCCACCAATAACAAAATTGAAACCCAACTTATCAAAGCCAATCTGAGAATTGATGAATTGGATAGAGAAAAAGTATCTGTACAAAGAATCATTGATTCTAACAATTATCAAATTGAAAGTTTAAAAGATAAGATTAAAGATAATCTTCAAAAGATTGAAAAAATAAAGGAAGAATCTGAAAAGGAAAAAATATATAAGTTATATTTGGAAATATTTGGAAAGAATGGAATATCAAAGACAATAATGAAAACAATGATTCCAATGTTGAATTCTGAGTTACAGAGGTTATTGGAAGATAGTTGTCATTTTAGATTGGAGATTAATATTAATGATAAGAATGAGGTTGAATTTTTAATGATTGATAATAATACCCAGGTTGAGAAACTTATGTCATCAGGGTCGGGTTATGAAAGAACTATTGCTTCATTAGCATTGAGAGCGGTGTTAAGTAAGATTAGTTCACTACCAAAACCCAACTTAGTGGTTTTTGATGAAATCTTTGGTAAAATCTCAAATGATAACTTGGATATGGTTGGAGAATTTTTTACTAAAATAAAGAACTATTTTGAGAAGATATTCGTTATTACCCATAATCCTTTAGTTAGTAATTGGGCGGATAATATTGTTAAAATCACGAAAGAGAATAACATCAGTAGTGTAAAACAATAAAATGATTAAGCCCACCAAAAAAAAGGTGGGTTTTTTTGTTAGAATCAAAATTTGACTTATCTTTGTCTTCACAAAAAAAATAATAAAATATGAAGTACTTACTCAACGTTTTTATTCAACACGACAAACAAGAAATGTTCACACATAGTCTTGCAACTGAAATTAGAGATTCAATACCTGTGGGTAACTCAATCAAATATTTTTATGGTGAACAAACAATTTTGATTACCTTTGAAACCAAGTTAGGATTTGATAAGGTTAAAAATTTATTTGACGCAATCTTGGCTGATTTATCCATAACTTTTATCCTCACCCCAATAAAACCTGACAAAATGTCATATTGGTTTCCAAAAGAGTATGAACAACATCTATTTGGTACGGATTTGTGTAAGACAAATGATGAGTACACAGAGGAAGAACAAAAAATGGTTCAAGATGCAATGTATATGAGTATGGATGAACCCATTGATGAATTAAAAATGGAAAGAATATCAATTGACATTAAGAAAAAATTATTCGGTGAACCAAAAATACCAACTTTGGATGAACTTTTGGATAAGATTAATGTTAGTGGTATGAGTTCACTTACAGCTGATGAAAAAAATTTGTTAACACAATATTCAAAATAAAATGAAAGAAAAAAATTCAGGTATTCCAATCAATCAAGAAGAAATCCAATCTTATCTTAAAGACATAAGAAAGAAAAAGGTAATGACCCCAGAGAGGGAGAAACAACTATCAGAACTAATGAAGTCTGACACCTTGACTCTTGAAGAAAGGGAAAAAGTAAACAAAGAACTATTGGAGGGTAATCTACGATTTGTAATTACCGTGGCCAAACAATACCAAAATCAAGGATTGGATTTACCTGACCTTATCGCTGAAGGTAATCTTGGTCTTATGAAAGCCATCAAAAACTTTGATTGGAACAAAGACCTACGTTTTATATCTTATGCGGTATGGTGGGTTAAACAATCAATCCTTCAAAGTTTGAATGATAATGCAAGAACAATTCGACTCCCAGTTAATGTTGTTCAAGATTTACATAGGGCTAAAAAAGAAGTTGATAAAAGAGGGGGTGAACTAGATGAAAGATTTGTTGGTTTACCATCAATGATTGACCTTGATATGGACATCAATGAAGAAGGTGACACACTATTCGATGTGTTGAAGAATGATGATGCGGATATGCCTGATGAATCATTTAATACGAAAGATATCCTTAAAACCAAATTACTTGGATTGTTGACTTGTTTGGATGAACGCGAGAAAACCATTATTGAAGATTATTTTGGTCTTACAGGTTCACCAAGAACATTGGAAGATATTGGTGGGGACTTTAATCTTACGAAAGAAAGAGTACGTCAAATAAAAGAAAAATCATTGAGAAAGTTGAGAAACTTATCTAGTGATTTATTTGAATGGATGTAATGTTCACGGAACGTTAACAATAAAAAAATAAACAATATTTATTAAATAAAAAAATATGAAAAAAGTAATAGATTTTATTGAAAAATATGGATTAATAATTTTGGTTGTCTTAATCGTAACCAGCACTTGTTCTAGTAATATGAGTAAACGAAGAAGTGAGAAAAAAATAAGTGACCAATTTGATAGTTTGAAAACTGAAATAAAAACTTTGAAGAATGAGTTGAAAAAAGAAATCAAAGTTGAAGGATTGAAAGCTGAAAAAAGAATGATTCAAGCGAGTGATAGAAAGATTATGGACTTGCAAAGACAAATTGAAATTGATAAAGAACTGAAGACACTAGATAAATGAATAACCTATTAACCTGGATTAAAGAAAACCCCATTCGTTCAATGTTTCTTGTACCCATATTTTTGGTTGCGGGAATATCAATATCTCACGTTGTTGCGTGGTATGATATAACAAACCCATTCAGTTGGGCAATTTATCTATCAGTAGCAATTGAGATTGGTGCCATAACAGCACTGATTGCCGCCACACAGAAGATTAAAGGTGGGGTGTGGTTTATGTTCGGATTGGTAACATTCGTTCAAATGGTGGGAAATATATTCTATTCATATAAAGAGATTGACCCAACTGGAGATTTGTTTAAAGCGTGGGTTGAACTTACATCTCCAATCTTTGAATTGTTTGGAACAGAACCAACGGATATAATATCACATAAAAGATGGTTGGCAATATTGGGTGGAGGATTACTTCCAATTATATCTTTGACTTCATTACACTTCTTTGTAAAATATGAAAAACCACAAGAAGAGATTATTGAAAACGATAGAGATTTGGAAATTGTTTCATTAATGGATTTGGAGACTTTAGAGAAAGAAGAACAAAAAGAAGTTGAAAAACCAAAAACTAAAAAAGGTAGAAAGAAAAAAGAAGTTGTTGAAGAACCTCAATTATTAAATGAAGAAAAAGAAGTTAAAATGATTGATGATTGGTTAGACCAATATGGTAACCCAGCAATTACTGAGAAAGTATTAAAAGAGTCGGAAAAAATTGAAAATGAAAAAGTTGAAGAAGAAATAGTCCCAATACCTCTTGAACCAAAAATAGAACAACCACCTATACGTCCATCAAAATTGACATACACCAAACCAAATGTTTCAATAGATAGATTATGATTGACATAATCAAATATGGGGACTTTAAACCTTTGGGGAAACAAAAGAAGAAACACCAAATAATTCTCACACATACAGGAAGAAATGTGGAGAATTATTTGGCTTCTTTACGTTATAGGTACAATGGAAAATATGATAGAATTCCAAATTATGTAATTAAAAAAGATGGAACAATAATTAAACTTCTTGAGAATATTGAACACACAAATTATTACAAAAAGATTAATGTAAATCGAAATGGTATTTTTATATGTTTGGAAAATTTAGGATGGCTTGAAAAACAACCATTAAAAGACTATTACATTAATTGGATAGGAGATATTTATAAGGGTGAGGTATTTGAGAGGAAATGGAGAGATTATTTCTTTTGGGATAAATACACTAACGAACAGATTGATAGTTTAACAATACTTTGTAAAACTATAATCAAGGAAAAAAGAATGAGTAAAGACATAATAGGTCATAATACAAAGGTTAGAAATGTTGAATTGTTTGAAGGAATAGTAACTAGAAGTAATTTTGATTCAAACATAACTGATGTAAGTCCCGCCTTTGATTTTGAAAAATTTAGAAAAAAAATAGAAAATGAGTAACAAACACGATGAAATAAAAAATTTAATAAAGGCATCAAGAAATATGTTGTCTAATAAAAATACAATTTCTGAAAACTTAGAAATTAAAAAACAATATAATATTATATCAGAACAAGGTGTTGTTCCAACATCAGGTAATATAACTAAAAAAATTAATGTTGGTCAAGCAATAGAAGATGAAATTGAAACTGATGAAGAAGGTACAAAAAAATCATCAAGAGATAAAAAACAATCTTTTAGAATATCTGGTGGTATTTTAGTTCTTCATGGTAAAAAACAATCCGAACTAGAATTAACTACTGATGAAAAAATTGCATTCCAAGAAACTATGAATGAATTTGTATCTGAGGTATCTGATTTAGCTGAGTTTAATCAGTTGAATGTATATCCAAATACTGTTGAATGGTCAGGTAAAATTTTGGAATTCAATGTTGATTTTATTTTTATGATTGGTGAAGAAAATGGAATTTACATCAAAGGTGATATGATAAATACTGATGATGATTTCTTAGAGTTTGTACAAAAGTTAAAATCCTATTATGAGAAATTCAAATCAAAATGGGCTAAAGTTTTAGGAAGTCGTAAATTAACAAAAGTATCTTAATATGAATTTAAACGTTGATTTAGCTAAAAAAATAAATAATATGATTGGTACTGAAATCGGCAATACTGCGGATTCGGGAGAATTTTTGAAATCAATGAATAATATTTCATCAAGTCTTGAACAAAAGGAAGAAACTATTATAAAGAAAAAAATAAAAAAATCAGACATCATAAATCAATTATCTAATACTAAAACTAAAATGGATAAACCAATTGGTAAACTATTTTCAATGGGAAAGAAAGGTGAAACTAAGGAAGCAACTGGCGCTGGAAGTGCTGGTGGATTCGCGCCCTCTTTGTCAGGTGAAATGAAAGAGAAATGGTCTCAGAAATATAAAGATTCAATCAATTGTGATAACCCAAAAGGTTTCAGTCAGAGAGCTCATTGTGCTGGAAAGAAAAAGAAATTGAAAGAGGATGAAACATTGGAGAAAGAAAAAAGTGATAAAAAAGAATTCAAAGAGGCTACAGGTTCAGGTTCAGCTGGAGCTTATGTAACTCCTGCAGCTTGGGCTAAATCAACTAGTAAAAAAGATTGGAGAGGTAAGAGTAAAACTTTATTTCCTGGTGGAAAATTTGTCCAAGTAAAAAGTAAATGTAAAAAATTCCCATATTGTAATCAAGGTGATATAAAGGCACTTAAGTTAACAAATGAAGAATCTATGAATAAAATTGTCAAAGATTTAAGTAAAAAACATAACGTTAGCGAAGAAACAATTAAAGGTATTTTGAGAAAAGATTATTTCAAACACAAATAAAGATATTTATATTAAAAACTTAAAATGAAAAATTCAGAACAATACTTAAAAAGATTATTAAGAAAATCTATCAATGAAACTTTGGAAGAAAAAGCTGATAAATTGATGGGTAAAATAAAAGGATATGAAATGGGTGAAGGTTTTGATTCACCTGAAATAAAATCAATGAGAGGTGGTAAAGATTTCAATCCTGATGAATTTAAAAAAATTAGATTTCCTCGTGAAAAGTTCAAAGGATTTGATGACGATTCAATGACTCAAGATGAATTTGATTATAGAGAATCAATGAGAGATTTTGAAGATGAATATGACCAAGAACAAATGCGAAAAGAATTGTCCCCTGAAGAAGAACCATATATCAAAGATGATGAAGAAGTTGAGGATGATTTAAGTTGGTTAGATGATGATGATGATGATGATGAAGACGATGACGATGATATGGATACTGAATTTGGAGGTGGTGATATGGAAACTATCATGGAAGGTGAAATGTGTGAACAATGTGGTTCAGGTAGTATAAGAGAAGGAGAGTGTAATGAATGTGGTTATAGAAGAATGGATGAAGACATATATGATGAATCTGAAGATTGGGGCAAAGGTACTCAAGACTTTGACTATGTTCAAGCTGAAGATGAAGAAAGAACGGAAGAAAATGATGATATTCTTGAGGGATATTGTAGTAAAAGTAGTCATAAATATGACGCACGTAGATGTCAAATACATAAAGAAATGATGAAAGAAGAAATCAATGAAAAATTACATGGAAAACAACATAAATTAGATAAAAATAAAAATGGTAAAATTGATTCAGGAGATTTCAAACTTTTACGTAAGAAAAAACAAAAATCTGAAGTTGATGAGGAAGAGATGGAAGAAGGTAATAAATTTACTGGTATGTTAGCCAAAGCTCGTAAAGGTGATAAATTTACATTAGATGGTAAAACTTATACTGATACCTCTGATTATGATATTAACGAAAGTATTGAATATCGTATAAAAGATAGTTCAGGTGATTTTATTAGACTTAATGAGAGTGAAATGGTTGATTTTATTGAAAACATTGTTAATGAACAGAAAACGAGATTAAAAGTTATGGGTAAACCAAAAGGATTAACAACATACGAAAAAGCTCATAAAGAATCTGGTAAAGAAAATGAAGAATATTTCAAGTCATTAAATAAGAAGATGAAAGACTATCTTAAAGATGGGTCAAAGGGTAAATATGAAATGGAACCAAAACATTTCCCTAAAGGTAATGGTGAATTGGCCAAAATGGATAAGAAAGCCTATAAAATGACTGATGACCTTGAAGACTTCAACTACGAAATTGCTGGACAAAACTTCCCCATTCCTGATGCTATAGATTATAATGAAGAATGGATGGATAAATTGTTCCAAGGTGATTCTATGACAGGTAATGCACCAGGTGGTAATGCTTTAGATTCTGAAACTAATAAGAGATTCAATAAGATGAGAAAGAAAAACACTCTTAAGAAAATCAAAGACCAATCATACAAAAGAGTACCACAACCAGTCTTCAATGAAAAACCAGGTAATGATACTGGAAAAGGTTTAGGTTTAAAACTTGAAACTGTTGAAACTAAAAAAGTTATTAAATTGAATGAAGAGTTTGATAGAATTAAAAATTTATTTTCATACGATAGAAAAACTCAATAATATACATTCTGAATTTTATTATTATCATTTCTCCATAAGTTTATTCTTATGGAGAATTTTTTTAATTATATATCAAAACCTATTCCTTCTGAGGATTTGGAAATATGGTTCAGGGTAAATAACATTATTCCTGAAAAAATGGATTTGTTTTCTGATTTTTGTCAGTCACTAACTATGTTAATTCTTGAAACTTATTTAGGTGAACAAAAAGATAGAAATGAAACCAAAATACATCTATCATCTGAAGACAATTCAAAACATTTAGAATGGTGTTTAAATAAAACAATAGATAATTTCCAAAAAGAGGGTATAAAATTTAACAAAAAAGGTGAACACATAGATTACTTCAAAAGTTTTTATAATGATGTCTTCTATAATCAGAAAGAAGAAAAAGTAAAAAACTCAATTAAAACATTTTTTAAACAAATATTTGACATAGATACACCATTTTCAAAATCTGATTTGGATATAGTATTATTATTATACAAAAAATTGGATAAGAATATGTCAATTTAACGTTTTTGTATTTACAAACAAAAAAAATAAAATTAAACTTATAAAAAAAATAAACAAATGGATACACTAGAAAAAATCAAAATCTTAACTGAAGAACTATCAGTAGACACTACAAAATTTTTCAAAGGGAATAATAGTGCTGGAACTAGAGCAAGAAAATTGGCTCAAGAATTAAAAAATGAGTTACAAAACCTTAGAAATGAAATTTTGAAAGAAAGAAACAAACCAGAAAATGTTTAGTTTAGATAGTTTATTTTTGTTCGTTTTTATCTTCTCAATTCTAACAATAGTTAGAACTTGTGTAAGGTTTATTAGCTCTCTATTCCAAAATCCACCACAAAGGTTCATTTTAAACAATAGAGAGCTATTATTTTTGGGGTTTGCCATATCATACATTATAACATATCTAATAAAATTATGAGTTTATATAAAGAATTTTCAACATTATTCCCTTATTTACAATCCGTAAGAAAAATTGAAAACTATCTATCATTTGATATTAGTTTCCCTAACACTTGGAAATTACCCAAAAAATATGTGGATGAGAACAGGATTATGGAACAACAAAGTAATATACAAGATGAAAGATTGTTCTCATATGTGAGTGAAATAACTGAAAGTGAAATTGAACGTGTTTACCATAATCTATGTGGTATCATAAAATACAATAAAGAAAGAGAAGAAAAAGATAAATTGTTTGAAAGTAAAGTTGAAGAACTTAAAAAACTTTTTGAGAAACAAAATTTGGAAAAACTTAAAAGTCTATATTTTGATATAAATGAACCAAAACAGAAAGTAACACTTGAAGATGATGAAGAACCAATCGACACAGACAAAATGGCTTGAGAAAGAAATACTCAAGGATGAAGTTGAATTAATAAAAGAAAAGAATGACTTTATTAATGAAATTAGAAAATTTAATAAAGAAGATATTGTACCTAAAAAACCGAAAAAACTAACACTATGGCAACGAATAAAGAAAGTATTAATGGGATAATCGAAAAATTGGCATTAATATCTGAAGGTTTGGGTGATATATTACCCAACGCCAAAGTTGCCGTGGTATATTCACTTAGTAATTATGATTTTACTTTTATGAAAGCACAAGTGAATGATTTTACAGATAATGATAAATTTAAAATAGACATTTCTGGTACTGAATTCATCTTTTTGAAAGATGAGCTGTTGAATACCTCTGAAGGTAATCAATAGGAAAACCCTCCTCAACTAATAATTTATAAAGATATTTTCTATGGATTGTTGAGTAATCATTAACAATAATACAATCCTTTTTTCCTTGTTTAGTAAGTTCCTGATGTAAGCTTTCAGTAAACCTAAGACCATCTAATTCTGATTTAAATGTAAATAAATTAATTACATCATCATTTTGAACTATAATTTTATTATTCAATTTAGATACTTGTTTTAAACCAGGACCTTTAAGATATTTGGTTATGAAATATTTTGTATTAATTTTCTGTTTTGTTCTATAATCCAAAAATAACTCCTCCAACTTGTATTCTTGAATTTTTAATATATTGAAGTTTTCATCATCAATTTCCACTTTAATATTTCTACCAAGATTATCTTTGATATAAATTTGGTTATTGTTTTTTTTACCAAATTCTAACAAACCTAGTTCAAAAATACATTCTTTACCATTCTCAGTCCTTTTTTCAAAAATTACTTCAGAACTTTCTTTTATCAAAGAATCGTATTTCTTTTTGGCCTTATCCAAGGTCAAAAATTTCTTGATTATTCTTTGTTTTTCTTTATTTTTGAAAAGTACTATTTGATAATTCATAATTCTTAAAATAAATAATATTAATATCTAAGTAAAGTATGGAAAACTTATATGAAGTTTTGGGTGTGAATGAAACTTCCACTTCCGATGAAATAAAGAAAGCTTATAGAAAATTGGCAATGGAACATCATCCTGATAAAGGAGGAGATGAAGAAAAATTTAAAAAAATTTCAGAAGCTTATGATACTTTGGGTGATGAAAATAAAAGAACTCAATATGATAACCAAAGAAAAAATCCATTTGGTAATATGGGTGGAGTGGGTAGTATGTTTGAAGAATTCTTTAATGGTGGATTCCATCACCAAAGAAAAACTAATGCCCCTGAAAAAGTAATTAATTTGGAAATTGGTGCTATTGAATCATACTTGGGTGTGGAAAAAATAATTAATTTTGATAGAAAAATTAAATGTGAACCTTGTAATGGTAGAGGTGGTGAAAAAGTTAAATGTCATGGTTGTAATGGAACAGGATTTAGTGTTATAACTATGGGGTCTGGTTTATTTAAACAAATAATGAGACAAGCCTGTAATGTCTGTAGAGGAAGTGGTGAGTTATTTAAGAAAGTTTGTAACACTTGTGGTGGGTCAACAACCAATACAATAAAAGAATCTGTTAAAGTTAAAATACCACACGGAATTGGTGATGGACAATTTATGAGATTACATAACTATGGTGACTTCTACAATAATAGTTATGGTAATTTGGTTATAAGATTGTTTGTTGTCCCTGAAAACAATTTTGAGAAGAGAGAAAACGATTTAGTTTATCACGCATATATGAATTTGGAACAAATCCAAATGGATAGTTTGGATATACCTCACCCAAATGGAACAATATCAATTAAACTACCAAATGAAATTGATACAACAAAACCTTTAAGAGTTAGATACAAGGGATATAAATCAACTGAACAACATTCAAATGATAAGGGGGATTTAATTATCAGTTTACACGTAAAGTTTACAAGAAAATAGAAATCAAATTCTGTATCAGAATTATAGTACCATAAATTGAAGTACCCAAAATAAATAAGGATAATACACCTAAACCAATTTGGGTATTACTCAAACCTTTTTTACAAGAATTACAACTTTTTTCTTTTTTCATATTAGTTTTTAAGGTAAAAATATTATCTTTGTTTAAATAATCAACAATTTAATTTAATTCTGATATTTATATAAAAAAAATTGAAATGAAATTTAATTCCGTTCTAAAAAAACTAATACTTGAAAACTCAAGATTTAAGGTATTATATGATAAAATGGTTATTCCATCTCAAAAGGCTTTAGAAAAAAATCCAAATGCAAAAGGATTGATGGCCTTTGATGTATTAAAACAAATTATATTTGCCGACCCAGATACTAAAGCTCCTGAAAATTTTGATATTGAAGGTGCTAACATTGATGAAATGGACACTGTTAAAGTTGGTAAATATTCACAATGGATATTGAAACAATTTGTTATTCCTAATTTACCTGAAGAAGAAAAAAATTTAGACCCACAATCCAAAGAATATAAAGAAGCTATAAAAAGATATAGAGCATTATTTTTGGAAGATTTGTTCAAAATCAAAGAACGATTGGAATTTTACGAAAAAGTAAAACAATATTTACCTCAAGAACAAAGAGATATTAATAAATTGACTTCAGACCAATTGAAGTATATTTTTGCTAATTTTAAACTTCCTGAGAAGAAACAAAAAGAAATTGAAAAGAAACAAGCAAGACAAACAAGAGAAGGTTTCAAACATGCTGGTGGTAAAATTATCTTTGAGGGGAATGATTGGGTTCTAATCAAAATAGAAGGTAATAATCCAACTAGTAAAGATGCAGCCATTTATTATGGTGGATTTAAAGATTATAGAAATGGTGAATCTGATTGGTGTACTTCAGGACCTGGATTAAGTTTTTTTGAGGGATATATTAAAAACGGACCTCTCTATGTTATTTTTCCACAAAATGATAATGGTGAAGTTGGGTCAAGAACAGGATTACCAAAAGAAAGATATCAGTTCCATTTCCCATCAAATCAATTTATGGATAGACATGACAAACAAATTGATTTAGTTTCATTTTTAAGTCAAAAAGCACCAGAACTAAAAGAACAATTCAAGAGTGAATTTGCGAGAGGTTTAGTTACTGATGGTGGAAAAAAAGTTGAAATTTCATATCCTAATAGTTCTGCAGGTAAATATGTTGCAATATATGGTTTTGATGACTTGTTTGAGAATTTACCAGCAGATATTGAAACATTGAAAATTATCAATACAAGTAATTCATCAATTTCATTAGAGTTGCCAAAATCAATTGGGCGATTCAATAAATTAACAGCATTGGTTTTACAAAATATGGTTAAGAGTATTCCGAATGAAGTTGGGAATATATCAACATTAGAATTTTTATCTTTACCTGATAATAAAAATCTTGTATCTTTACCTGAGAATTTAGCCGATTTAGAGTATCTATCATTTATCAATATTAAAGGAACTAGTCCAAATCTTGAAATACCTGAAAGATTAAAAGAAAAAATGGTAGACCAAAAAGATGGATTTTATTATGTAATGTAACCCCCAAAATTTACAATTATGAACATCGATGTTGAAATATACATTAAGAATTTTATAAACTTCTTTGAGAATAATCCAAATGAACTACTTGAGTTAATTGGTGACACACTCAAAGAAGTTTTTTATGATAAAGTAAAAGAACAATGTTATAAAAACCATGATAATGGTGATGAGATAACATTAACACAAAAACAACTGATTGACATTGTTGTTAAAATTAAGAAAGGAAAACCTAATATAAATGTACTCCTTACCAATGGGGTTTTCCAACAAACAAAATTCGGATTAATTTCTTTGAATTAAATTTGGAAATTATAAAATGAGTTTGTAATTTTGACCCATCGTTAACAAATAAGAATACAAGCTATGACAAAAGGACAAAAATTTGAAGCGGTAAGAGATACTGATTTTTTGTATACTCGTAAATTAGGTGGAGGTCTTTTGGGCAGAAAAGTCAAAAAAGGTGATGTTGTTACTTTTTTGACCGAAGAAATGAGTTTTGGCACTCGTATGGTTAGTTGTTATGAATTACTATTATGTATGACCAAAAATGAGTTCATAAGTAATTTTAAGGCAATCTAAAAAATCTCATCCAAACTTTGGAAATTAGAAAAGTAGTTTGTAATTTTGACCCATCGTTAACCAATAAAAATATAACAATATTAAATATGGGAAATAAAAAATTAACAACAGAAGAAGCAACAAAAATGTTGTTGGAAGTAAATTTGAGTAATAAGTATGACAGATTGAAAACTCTCTATCAATATGTGAAAGGTGGTTGGATAGACCAACAACAATTTTGTGTATTAATTGAAGATGTATTTGGTTTAAAAATTTAATTACCTCTAAAAAAAATCTCATCCAAAGTTTGGAAATTAGAAATTTAATCCGTAATTTTGTACCTATCAATTATTCACCAATAAAAATATAACAATATGACAATCCAAGAAATTAAGTCTATCGCCCCAGCAGTATTCACAACTTCAGCTGACCCTAAGATGTCTAAAAGATATTCATTCGTACCAACGATTGATATTATGGAGAAATTCACCAACGAGGGTTGGGAGCTTAAATCCGTAAAACAAAATGGTACTGGTCTTTATGGTGTGCACGAATTGAGATTTAGAAATGGTGAACTACCTGCGGTTGGAGACACCTTGGTTGAAGCCATTGTTAGAAACTCACATAATGGTATGACCACTCTATCTGTAAGTGCTGGACTACACCGATTAGTTTGTTCTAATGGTTTGACTGTACCCACTTCTACAGCTGAACAATTCAATGTGAGACATATGGGATTTGACTCAGAAGAAGTCAAAAGATTGACCGAGAGTTTTGCAACGAAACTCCCCATCATACAAAACTCAGTTGATAAGATGATGGATAGAATGTTGACCGAAGGTGAGAAAATCGACTTTGCAAAAAGTGCTTCAATCATCAAGTGGGGAATGGGTTCAGTACCATACCTTGATTATGAGGAATTGATTACTCCTCAAAGACTTGGAGACAACAACGATGACCTTTGGACAACATTCAATATCCTTCAGGAGAGATTTGTTAGAGGTGGTCTTGAGTACAGAAGTCAAACTGGTCGTAAGACATCCCTAAAAGGTTTGAAAAACATTATGGCGACAAACCAAATGAACACCAAACTTTGGGAATTGGCCGAAACATTTGTCTACTAAAATTAAAATTGGGGAGTTTACACTCCCCATTTTTTTTATTATAGTTAGGAAAAAAATATATGGAAACTTTATTTGATTTTATAAAGATAAGCAAAGGTGTTGTAATACACAAAGATGTGTGTGAGTTAAGTGAAGAAGAAATTCTAGGTCATCATAGTTCAGATGACTCTGATTTGGGTTTCTATCTATATAAAAACCGAAATATGTTTAGACACGAATATGATGTCTCAAGTAGAAGTTTTGGTGATGAAACTTATAGTGAAAACAAAAAAAACATTTTAGCTAGAGTTAGTTTTGATAAGATACGTTTGATGGTCACAAAAACTGATGAAAAAGTTTCATTGAAATATTTTACATATAACTTAAATAAAAATGTTGGGGTTAAGTTTTTCACAAAAAACACAACCTGTCAATTCATTACGTTTAATTTTAAAACCAACACAAAATATACTGGTACTATAATAAATCATCATAAGAAAAGATGTGGAAAAAGTTTCTCAAAAAACAAATGGAATCATAAAAGTTTAAAAAATTTTTCCGTACTTATATCTTCAGCATTAAGACAATTAAAGTCGGATAATTTTGATGATTTACATAATTGGCAACTTGAAATTAATAGAGCTTTTGAAATATTCTTTAACAATATACCAGGATTAGATAATTCCATAAAAGACCCAGACGATAGATTATATAAAAAATATTTGGATGGACATAACATTAAAACACCAAACAATTGGATGTGTTTTGAGAGAACTTATCCCCAGATTACATTAAAGGACTTTAGAAAGCACAAAAACAAGTTTGTAGACACTTATATGGCATTCAATGAACTAAGTGGTGATAAGATAAAAAGAGTTCTCCATATGGTCAATTCAACGTCAGGTGTTCTTATGTTTAGATTTGCTTTAAGACTATTTGGGAATGATTTTATATTATCACAAAATGATGAAATAATTAAAAACATTATTGAATCAAATTGTAATTCCAATTTACAAGGATGGAATATACTTTGGCATCTTAAAAATTTTACCAAGAGAGAAATCAAAAATTGTTTTGAGGTTTTTAAGATGGTTTTGATTGGTGAAATAAATTTTAGCACATTTATAGACCACGTAATGACCAAGAATAGATTACATAATTTAGAACCAGTAAGTTGGCAATCAAACACATATGAAAAATTTATGGAAGAACATTTTGAATGGTCAGAGAAATTTGGTTCATATCAAACCGCAACATATAATAGATATTACAATGAAGAATTCAAAAAAATTATAGAAGAACCAATATTAGGATATCACCCAGTCATACTAGTTAATAATAAAGAATATAACGTTGAAAGTTTTATCCAATCAAACTGTGTTAGAACTTATGCAAGTAGACCAGAATCAATTATAATATCAATAATAAGAATGGAAGATAAAGAACGAGCATCAGTTGAATATAGAATAACTGGGGACAATGATGATATTAATTTAATCAGAGTTCAATCACTAGGCAGATTCAATAAAGTTTTGGATGTTAGTTGGGATGAAATATTAAAAGTATTGGATAATAGAGTTGAATATTGTTTAATAAATGATATTTTTAAATTACCCACCTTTGAAGTTAATTTCGGTAAAAAAACATTGTATAGTGAATTGGAGTTTAGAGATAGTCTTGAATATGCAATGAGACCAGGACAGAGGGGAATAAAAACAATTAATAAAGCCTTATATTTTTCTAATAGAGAAATTTATGATATTAAAGGAACAAAATTACCAACATTAGAAATTGATGAAACACCATTCTAAAATACAAGATATTTTTAAAGAAAGATACAAACAAATACCATCTTCTTTATATATAAAAAATGAAAAAATATCCAAAGAAAACTTGGATAAATTTTTAAGTAAATCTCATTTAATATTTACCAATAAGAAAGTTATTGATAACAAAATAGTTGAATTTGAAAAATTGGTTGAATATGACCCAAGTGGAATTCTTATTTACATAGAAGAAGGTATTGATATATTTATTTTTACCACAACAGATAGATTGAATGTTGCGGAGTTTACATTACATAATTTAATAAAACTTAACAAATAAAATGGTTTTTTATACTACTTGGTGATATTTATAATAAACACTATGTCGTATGGAAAATGGAAAAATTTATAAGATAACAAATACCGAAAATAATAGTTTGTATATTGGTTGTACGATAAACACCCTAAAACATAGATTTGAAGAACATTGTTATCGTTGTTTAAAAACAAATATTAATACTAAATTATGTAATAGTATTAGGAAGTATGGTGTTGAGAAGTTTACTATTGAATTGATTGATGAATGTTCTTTGGAAAAAATTTATGAGAGGGAAGTAGAACTGATTAAAGAATACAATTCATTTGAAAATGGATTAAACTCTACACTTGGTGGTGAAGGTTGTTTGGGTTATAAACATTCACCAGAAATTAGAGTGAAAATCTCTGAAGCAGTTAAAAATGGAAAGTCTCATAAAGGAAAAACTTATGATGAAATTTATGGGGATAGAGTTGAAGAAGAAAAAATTAAAAGAAAAGAAAAAGTTAAAAATTATTGGGATAATATCTCAGAAGAGGATAAAAAACAAAGATTGTTAAGTCTAAAAAATTCTGTTAGAAAAAATGCTAAATATAGTATAGAAACTATACAAAGTATAAAAAAACTTATCAGTGAGAATGTTAAATCAAGTGAAATACATAAACAACACCCCAATGTAAATATAAAAGTTATTTATAGTATTAAATCGGGGAAAAGATGGAAAGATTAAAAATTAAAAAAAATGGAAATTACAGGAGAAGAATTAAAAACTAAAATTGAGGCTGGAGAACAAGTTATTGTTGACTTTTTCGCTAATTTTTGCGGCCCGTGTAAGATATATAAACCTACCTTTGAGAAAGTTGCGGAATCTTCAAGTATTCAAATGTACACAATGAATGTGGAAGAGAACCCAGAATATGCAGTTCAATTGGGTATTAGGGCAGTACCAACAACTAAACTTTTCAGTAATGGTGTAGAAATGTTTTCAAAACCAGGTATGTTATCTGAGAATGAATTAAAATCAATAATCAACAATGTCATCAATGGATAATAAGTTAGTCATATTATATACGATGAAGGGATGTCCCCATTGTACAGACTTCAAAGATATGTTAAAAGAAAATAACATTGAATTCTATGATAGGGATATAAATGAATACTCGGATGAATTTGATATGTTTGTTGAAATAACAGGAAAAGATTATGTTCCATCATTTATGTTGGTGGATGAGAGTGAAAGTGATGAACCAATACCAATGTTATTTGCGCCGGAAGTTGATTTCAATGAATTGAATGAAGGATTGGAAATAATCAAAAAATTTATTTTGTAATAAAAAATGTCCCCAAATATAGGGGACATTTTCATTTAAAATAATATCAAATCTTTTATTCTATCTTTAACCAACCAAGGTTTTGAATCTAGTTGGTTTTTTATATCACTATCAATATTAAATTCATTTAAGTATTCGTTTGAGAATTTATTTAAATTAAAATCGAATACATCCAACACCAACGATTTAATATCTTTATTTGAATAAATTGAATCGCAAATAATATCAATATTTAAATCATCTTCAACCACATCGGTTGTATATTTGAATAATATCTCATCTGTGACCAAAATATCAAAAAGATGATTACAGACATACTCACCATAATAAAACTCTCTCCTACCAAGATTTAGACTATAACCATAAGGGAATGATGAAGAGACAGACATAAAGTTTGTTGAATTAAAGATATTCAACTTGTCAGGTAAGAATGGAGAATAGAATTCAAGTTCAAGTTTGTTTGTATAATTGATGTTATTTAAAAATTCTTTGTTATATTCACTTGTTTGTCTATTAACTTCTTTAATGACTTCTTTGTGGTATATTGGTCTATCACTTTTATAATATGTGAAATAATATTGATTTGGACTAATTGGCTCTCGATAATCAATTAAGTCAATAATACTGAGACTTTTTAGATTAAGAAAATCAAATAGTTTTTTGTTTTCTTCAATGAATTCATCTCTGAGTTTATTTAAGTCTATAACAACATCGGATGATGTTGAACCATAAACAACCAAAAAGGATTTAAAATCAATAACTTGGAAACGTGATTTATGGATTGGGTTAATGTTTTTTATTATATAATCCGCAAAGAGATTAACCAATCCCTCTTTTGATAATGTGTTAATGTATTTCATAATTTTTTATTCAATTTATATGTAAAAAAAATCATACATTAAATAGTTAAATGAAAAAAGGAATACGGATAATCTGTCTATTTATGTGTAAACAAATTTTTTATAAAAATTATGAAAAAAATTATTTTAACTGAATCACAAATCAAAAGTATGATTCGAATGATATTGGAAAATATTGAAGGAGATAATGATATTGATGAATTAAAACGTATTGCAATAGAACACACGTATAATTCAACACCAGTTAATGAATATGGTTCATTAGAGGATTATATGGATTATGTGAACAATTATTATGAAGATTATTATCTTACAAAACATTCAAGTCCAAGTGATGATATTTTAACAACTGATATTAAAACCCCAGAACAAATGGGACAAAAGAAATACAATAGTGTAGATGGTTTTTTTGTTACAAAAGATTTGAATCTATACTCACATTCATCTTGGGGTAAACAAGGAAAGTCAAATAACTATTATGTTATGATACCCAAAAACCTAAATTTCCTTGAAACCGATTATAATTTTAGTAATATCCCTAATTTTTATGATGACTTTAAATTTGAAGGAGTTATGAGTTTGTTTAAATACAATGGGGATAAAGTTAGAGAATTGGGTTATGATGTAATTGTTCCTGATGGTGGAAAGAATGAATTGATTGTGGTTAATCCTGAAGATTTAATTGTTTTAGGTTCAACCAAAGATATTGAACAATGGTTAAGTAACAAATAAAAAAGGGACATACAATGTCCCCTCCAAAATCGTACCTACCCTTCAGTGGATTTATTTCTTTTTATAGTACTTCTCAACAACTTTCTTGATTGATTCTTGAATGTTGTTATTAGTCACCTGTCTTGGACCTGGTGTATTAGGTGCAGGTGTAGTTGAAGGGGCTGGTTGACTTTGTGGTTTGTTTTTGCATCCGCACGACATAGTAATGTGTTTTAATTGTTTATGATTCCGAATCCGTGTTTGTAACAAGTTTTTCTTAATGTGTCCTTTAATTTGTTACCATTATCGACCATTTTATTTCTTAGACAAACTGAAAGTTTAGCTCTAACATTTCTTTCACTTCCAGTTGTAAATCCATTTTCTAATAAATATTTAGCACCATCTTTTAAGTTATCAAATATTCTTCGTTCCCCATTTTCTAAGTTAATAAGAAAAAAACTTTTGAAGTTACCATTTTTTTCTTGATTGTACTTTGATAATTTAAGTTTAACCTTTTCAGTTAAAACATTTCTTCTAGAATCACTAACCAATGCTAAATTGTAACCAAAATCCATTTCGTAGGATTTATATTCATTAATATAATGATTTTCTCTTGAAATTAAATCTTTTTCTTCACAATACTCCAATATTTCAAATGTGAAATTATCATCTCCATTTTTATTAAATGATTTTTGTAGATAAATGTTATCGTGAATACCTTTTTTTAACATCCAAAAATGTTTATATTGTCGGTTAGAAAGGTTTATTGAACTTCCGATATAAACTTTATTATTTGTTTTGTTTAATATTTTGTATATACCACAATTCATAAAAATCTATATATATAAATATCAAATAACAACTTAATAGTGTATTCTTGGACTATTTATTATATGTAAATAAAAATATATTTTAATTATATGAAAAAAATTATCATAGATAGTAAACAATTTGAGAAATTGGTAAAGGTTCTTAAAGAACAAGATGAAGAATATTACAAAATATCACCACAAGATTATTTGGATTTATTAAAATACGCATCATATAATCCCAAGGTTACTGGTATTAAAAAGTTTAAAGGTAAACCATTATACATTACAGGTAATTTGAAATTAATTGGGTCAGATAACACTATGACTAATTTGGGTAATGTTGCAATTGTTGATGGTGATTTGGATGTATCAGGTGTTCCACTTCAAACATTGGGAAATGTAAAAGTTATGGGTAGTTTGAACATAAGTAATACCAAAATATCAAGATTGGATGGTGTTTATGTTAAAGGATGGGTTCATGACTATGGAACACCAATTGCTGCGATGAGAATGAGAAGAGAAGAATTAAAGAAAATGGGAGAAGCTGAATCAAGGAGAGAAGATAATGATTGGGGATTAGATAATCCTGATATTGATGAAGAGGGATTGGCAGCAAATGCTTTATTTAACCATTTAGTTAGAGAGGGTAAATTAGATGAAATAGATGAAGAAACCATTACTGAAATTAAATCTAAAATGGAGGAATATGAAGATATTCAATACAGATATAAATCAATAAAAGACACAGCAACCAAAGAAGAATTAGAAAGTTTAGAAGATAAGAGTATTGATTTACTTAATGAAATTGAAGAACTAAAATCACAAGGTGCTGATGTATATTATATAATCCCAACAAATTATAAACCTTATGGAACATTATATAGTTTTGAGGTTACTGGATTGAGGGGTAAAGAATATATGGTTGGAACATATGACGATATGTATGATGCTGCAGTTGACTATCAAGAACAATTATTAGATGAAATTGGATTAAATGGGTTGTCTAATTATTTATTAATGGATAATATTGATAAAGAATCTATCAGAGAGTATATTGAGGAGTTTTATGAAAGGGATATAAGGGATTATCCTGAAGGATATTTTAGAAAACAAGATTTTGAACTAACTGATGAACAAGAGGAAAGAAAAGAACAATTGGAGAATCAGATAAGTGATTTGAAAGAACAATTGGAAAATACACAAGAGGAAGATGAAATTAATGATTTGGAACAACAAATAGATGAACTTCAAGATGAATTAGATAGTATTGTACCTGATGATGAACCAACAGAAGAAATGATTGAAGAAAAAGTAAGTAATTATGTTAGAAAAGCTATGGATAATCCAGTTCGTTGGTTAAAAGGTATGGATATGGAAGATAGTATTCATAGTTATGTTAATGTAAAAGGTGTTGCTGAAGATATTGTTGATAGTGATGGTATTGGAGTAATATCAAGTTATGATGGAACATATGATGATGTCTTTATTTCAGGACCTGATGGTACTAGATACAATTTTGTTGTTGTAAGAACAAATTAATTTATTTTTTAAAAAACTTTAGTTATATTTTTGATATGGGAAAAAATAAATTAAAGTTTGTGATGGACACAGATTGGATATTTGATGGAGTCATAGACGCAGAACAGAAACAATATGTTTTATTAGGTTATTTCCAAAAATTGAATAAACAATTGGAAGAAATGAAAGTCTATCCTATGTTTACTGAAATAACACTACATCTTGCTAATGTCCAAAACATCATCAAAAATAATAAAATATTATATACAGATAAGAAACTCACCAGTTATGATGATGAGTTAACTTTTATTGATTTAAAAACAAAAGATTTACCTCCACTCAAAGTCACCGAATTAAACGAACTCAAAACTATATTACAATATAGTTTATCCAAACTCCAAGATTACTTTGATATTATTAAATCAATATGGACAGTTGTTTATGATTCAATAGAAATAGTATCGATATATAATGAAGATAACATTGGTTCTAAGAAAGGTTATTTCTATACCAAATCTAGTCAAATAATAAAGATTTGGGAGTACAATATCAGAAAGTACAAGGGCTATGATAAGTTCAATATTGTAGAAAAATTTGGGGATGATTTATTAAAACATATACACTCATCCGATAATACACTACCAGCATTTTATCTTCATTGTGAAAAAGACATACCAATGGAAGAAACTTTAATTCCATTATTCAAGAGAAAGGTTATGTCATATGTATTACAGACAAAAAACTTAACAATAAGGTAATATTGAAATTTGGTTTTATTAACAAACTAAGATTATATATAATCAGTTAATAAACCAAAAAAATTATTTTATGAAAAAAGTTTTATTTTTATTCATTGTATTAGCAACAATTTTAACATCTTGTGGAACAAAAGATAAATGTGTTGATACAATATGTCCAAATGGACAAATTTGTGTTGATGGCACTTGTCAAGGTATATCAACAAATGTTATTATCACATCAAACATTACAACAAACACAACTTGGACATCCGACAACATCTATGAATTGGCTGGAAGAATTACCATCACAAATGGTGCAACACTCACAATTGAACCAGGAACGATTATTAAAGGACAAGCTGGTACAGGTTCAAATGCAACTGCCTTATTAGTATCAAGAGGTTCTAAATTAATCGCAGAAGGAACATCAAACCTACCAATCATCTTTACATCTGTTGCGGATGAAATCACATTGGAACAAGTAAGAAATGGTAACTTCGTAAGTCCAAATTTAGACCCAACTTCACAAGGTTTATGGGGAGGTGTGATTATTCTAGGTTATGCTCCAATATCAGCCTCAGCATCTGAAGTTCAAATTGAGGGAATACCAACGACTGATTTAAATGGTTTATATGGTGGTAATAATCCAAATGACAATTCTGGTGTATTAAAATATGTTTCGATTAGACACGGAGGTGCAAATATTGGAAATGGAAATGAAATCAATGGTTTAACATTGGGCGGTGTTGGTTCATCAACAATAGTTGAAAATATTGAAATTGTTGGAAACCAAGATGATGGTATTGAATTCTTTGGTGGTAATGTAAATGTTACTAATCTTATTGTTTGGTATTCAGGTGATGATGCAATTGATACTGACCAATCTTGGGGTGGAACATTAAATAATTTCATTGTAATATGTGGGAATGCCACAGACCACGCATTAGAAATTGATGGTCCTGAAGGTACTTATTTAGCTTCAAATACAATTAAAAATGGTTCAGTTAAAGGTAGTAGTGAAGCTGAATTGGGTGATTTTAGAGCTTGTCCAAGAGGAAGTTTTGAAAATATTTTCTTCTTTGATTTTCCAGACCCATCAATTAGTGGAAGAGGTGATTTATCAATATCAAATCCAACAAATTCTACATGTTCTATAGATAATTTAACTAACGGAGTTTTGACTTTTTCTAATTTACAAGTTATACTTCCTACAAATGTCTTATTGAGTAACGTGTTCAAAAATGGAACAAGTTCATATGCAACCAATGTAACTAATAGAAGTATTGGTGCAAACAAAACAATATTCAATTGGACTTGGTCGGAACAAGCAAATCAGTTATTAGAGTTTTAATCTAAACACAAACTTATTTAAAGGTTCTGACAAAAGTTAGAACCTTTTTTTATTTACTAAAATCTAATAATCATATGGAAAACCTTAAACTAAGAATGACTCTAACCGATGGAAAAGGTTGGAAAGAAACAAAAATTATTCAATTATCACACTACCTTTTAGAAAAAGAAAAGGGAAATAGTTTACTTGATGAAACCTTGGAAAAATTAATTGATAGTCAAAAGAATGTTGAAGATAATATTGAACAAAATAAAACAACTTATCAAAAATGGAGACCTTAATGAAAACTTGGGAAAATAAAGAAATGGTTAACCACCCCAGTCATTATGGGGGAGAACAAGACCCATATGAAGTCGTAAAAGTATGTGAGGCTTGGGGACTTGACAAAGATGCGTATCTATTCAATGTAGTTAAATATGTTGGAAGAGCTGGTAAAAAAGATAAAAATAAAGAAGTTGAAGACCTTAAAAAAGCTCTTTGGTATCTTAATAGAAAAATTGAAAACCTACAGAAGTAAATGAACGTACTGAGTCTTTTTGATGGGATGAGTTGTGGACAAATCGCATTGAATCGTGTTGGGATTAAATATGAAAATTATTATGCTTCTGAGGTAGATAAACATAGTATCAAAGTAACCCAACACAACTATCCTAACACGATTCAATTGGGAGATATTACACAAATAAATGGAAGTGATTTACCAACAATTACATTGATGTGTGGTGGGTCACCCTGTCAAAATCTTTCATTTGCTGGTAAAATGAAAGGGATGTCAACAAAAGAAGATATTGAAATATTAACATTAGAACAGTA